>OHAC01000788.1_pt1 | contig 31568 bp, 29 predicted proteins | sample 1577051 | NCBI WGS metagenome assembly OHAC01 (sample SAMEA3541499, study PRJEB24748) | human gut metagenome | biome: human gut; feature: human-associated habitat; material: faeces | place: China | collected 2012 | reverse complement strand
GGACGCACCCTGAAAAAAGGCGGTATCCCGCCAGATTTCAGATGCTCTGGTAACTCAGTTGCCGAGTAGTTCACGAAATACCAACCATTGATTACGATGTCATCATCTACGATATAGGTCCACACGGTTGACGAAACATAGGTGATATTCGGCACAAGCTCAATGTTCGCCACATTGGTGGTATCAATGCGATACACCTGATAGGCCCAACCGAACCACGAGGTCCCACAGGCCCAGGACATCCGGTATCGCCTTTCATGCCACGAGGTCTGGCAGGTCCCTGTTCTCCTCTTGAACCCTGCTCTCCACGAGGTCCTTCTGGTCCCATAGGTCCGGGAGGACCCTGGATCGTTACGTAAGTGCCACAGGATCCGCTGCAGTTATTACAACAATTTCTGGATTTATTATTTGGACAGTTCATAACAAAATTCCCTGCATAAAATTTGTAGTTGCTTATATATTATGCAGAAGTGCCGCATATGAGAAAAATACAGCGAAATAAATGAAACAGTCTGAAAAGACCAGTAAAATCACAGTTTGGAGACAAATGGAATATGGATATAGAGAGAAGCTTTTGCCATAAGGAGACGCGGCTATGGAAATCAAAAGCATTGACGTATCAAGTTATCAGGGGAAGCCCGACTGGGCGAAAGTAAAGAAGGCGGGCATAAATTTTGCAATTCTTCGAATCCATCAGAAAAACGGACCAGATACAAGTTTTGAACATAATTATAAGGGATGCAGGGCGAATAAGATTGCTGTGGGTGGATACAAATACAGTTATGCTCTGACAGAAGCGCAGGCATTAAAAGAAGCAGAAGAAACACTCGCAGTCCTTGACGGGCGCGAACTGGATCTTCCGGTATTCTATGATCTGGAATGGGAGAAACAGAGAAAACTTGGAAAAGAGGCAGTCGAGAAGATTGCGGTGGTTTTTCTGGATCATATCAAAAAAGCAGGATACAAGGTCGGAATTTATTGTAATGTAGACTGGTATCAGAATGTTCTGAGTACAAAATTGAAATCCTATGACTTGTGGCTTGCCAGATACCCGGCAAATGATGATGGAACTGTGCAGACACGCCTTAAGCCGGAGCAGGGAATCGGCTGGCAGTATTCCAGCAAGGGAAAAGTTGCCGGGATCAGCGGAAACGTGGATATGGATCTGTTTTACAAAGATTATAAAGAAAAAGCAGAAGAGAAGAAAAAAACTACAGGAAATAAGTTGGAGAAACACATAAAACTTGGAAATTATTATGCCAACTATGGCGGTAAGAAACCGTATCTGGAAAAAAAGAGCAATGCATATCTGGATGATTTTACCAGAAATGCCGGTAGCAAAAACTATACGAAATTTGCCCGTGATGTCAATAACTGGGGACAGCCTGGATGCCAGGGGCAGCCGTGGTGTGCAGTTTATCAGTTCTGGAAACTGGTCAAAATATTTGGCCTGGCGAGGGCACAGCAGATCATGGGCGGTGGTTTTTATAACTGTCGGAGTGTGACGCGGCATGCGAAACAAAAAGGAACCTGGCATAGTACGCCGAAGAAGGGTGCGCTGGTCGTGTTCCGAAATGGGGCACATATTGGATCCATTACGAAATATGATGACATTTATATTTATACAAACGAGGGAAATACATCCAGTACACCAGGTGTTGTAGCTAATGGCGGGTCATGCCGCAATAAAAAATACAAACGTACAGATCCGGCGATTGACGGGTATGTATGGATTGATTATGGCACTGCCTCCGACCAGAGATCCACAGAAACAGCAATCCATCTTGACAAGACTCCAAAGTGGGTGGGAATGGTGAATACAGCAGAACTCAATGTGCGCTCCTGGGCAGGTACAGAGTATCCAAGGATCAAGAAGTATCCGCTTCTTGCACAGCACAATCTTGTTGACGTGTGCAATACGATCAAAGCCGACGACGGCACAGCCTGGTATTATGTTCGGATCGTGAACAAATATTATGGTTTCGTGGCGGCCCGTTACATTACAAAAGTGTAAAAAATGAAAGCCCTGAGATAATACTGATAGTAGGCAGAGCAGCTTTTTTCCTGTACAATGGGAAATAACACAGGAAGAAAAAGGGCGATAAGGATTATGAATATGTGGCTTATTTTGATGATCGTCCTGGCAGTTTTGTCTTTTGCAGGGATTTTGTATCTTGCGAACAGGATTGGGAAATTTGCATTTATCAGAAAAATAACAAAAGGCAAAAAAGGATTCAGCACACTGACAGGACTTCTGATTGCTGTAGTTTATACCGCAGTTATCTGGATGGCATGGGGTTCTATGAATGCTATTGTGTGTATTCTGCATCTGATCGTATTCTGGATGGTCAGCGAAGCGATTTTTGCCCTGATCACAAAGATACGCAAAAAGACATTTGCAAAATATTATGCCGGGATCGTGGCGATCGTTCTTACTGTATGTTATCTTGCAGCAGGCTGATATCAGGCACATCATGTGTGGGAGAAGAAGTATGAGATACAGACAGATAAAGAAGTCAGGAATCTTAAGGTGGCAGTTTTTTCCGATTCACATACAGGAACGACATTTCATGGAGAAGGTTTTGCGGAACATATGAAGACCATTGAAGCACAGAATCCGGATGTTGTACTGATCGTTGGCGATTTTGTGGATGATGATACGACGAAGGAAGACAGGACAAGTCTGAGGATTATGCAGGAGGCCGTGAGACGATGGAAGAACTGACAGCTGATCTGGATCCGGACAAGTTTTCTATCGTTCTGGATCATCAGCCACAGGATTATGAGGCACAGGCAAAGGCGGGCGTTGATCTGGTGCTTTCCGGGCATACCCACGGCGGACAGCTTTTTCCGCTTATGACGATCGAGAACCACACAGATCTGGCCCCGGATGACCGGGTTTACGGATACGAAAAAAGAGGCAGTACAAACTTTATCGTAACGTCAGGGATCTCAGACTGGGCGATCCTGGGATTTCGATGCGTAGATGAACTCATAAAGAAAGACAGGGAATACAAAGAAAAACTTGATCAGGCGTACAGACTGGTGAGGAAGCAGCTGGATATTATTACTTCTGCGATTCCGGGCGGCATAAAGATCAGCAATGATGATGAGAGTTATTCTTTCAAGTATGTTTCGGAGCAGTATGCAGCGATGCTTGGCTATACTGTGGAGGAATTTATGGAGGCATCGAATGGCTCTGTTGTCGGGATCGCACATCCGGATGATCTGGAAAGCGGCATTGCCGAGGCTCTGGAACAGTACAAAAAAGCAGATCATTATGAGATCACGTATCGAATGAGATGTAAGGATGGTTCCTGGAAATATATTGAAGATCATGACCACAAAGTTTTCGCGCCGGATGGTAAGATCGAGCACCGTAACCTGATTCTTGACAAGAATGAACTGGTGCAGAAGACGATCGAGCTGGAAAGTGAGAAGAAGGCAAATGCGGCCAAAACAGCCTTTCTTTCGAGAATGTCCCATGACATCCGCACACCACTGAATGGGATCATCGGGCTTCTTGAGATCGACCGCAGACAAAATAACTTCGACAGAACATGAACAGAAACGTCCTGAAAAGCAGGTGAACCTTGCAGGGGTCAAGGTGCTTCTGGCAGAGGATAACGAGCTGAACAGTGAAATCGCGAAAGTTCTTCTGGAGGATGAAAAGATGATCGTGACGGAAGTATGCAATGACTGCCAATGCTTTCACCGAGGACCGTCAGCAGACCAGGGAAGCAGGAATGAATGAACATATCGCCAAGCCCCTCGATGCAAAGCTGCTGATGAGGAAGATCATGGAGTATTGTAAGCGCAGGGATGCATAAAGTAGATAGAAGAGATATAACAGGAAAGGAAGCGATACTGTGAAAATTACAGTTATACATGGTCAGAACCATAAGGGGAATACGTATATGATTGCGCATGAACTTGCGGAAAAGATCGGCGGGGAGGTGACGGAATTTTTCCTGCCGCGTGATTTTGATGAACCATGTCTCGGATGCTGGACGTGTTTTAACAAGGACCTGACACATTGCCCGCATTATAAGAAGCTCAAGCCTCTTATGGATGCGATGGATGAGGCGGATGTGGTAATTCTGGCAAGCCCGGTATATGTGTATCATGCGACGGGGCAGATGATGGCCTTTCTGGATCATTTTGGTACGAGATGGATGGTGCACCGGCCGGATGCACGTGCCTTCCAGAAGCAGGGCGTGGCGATCGCGACAGCTGCCGGCGGTGGCATGGCGAGCACGACGAAGGATCTTTACCACAGTATGTTTTTCTGGGGCTATCCGCGGATCTACCGCATGGGATTTGCTGTCAGGGCAGCGAAGCCATCCGAGATCCCGGAAGATATCCAGAAGAAGATCCACCAGGAGACCGACCGGATGGCAGCAAAGATCCGAAAAAATCATGCCTCATTCAAACCAACACTCAAGACCCGCATGTGGTTTTCGATGATACGCTGGATGCACAAAGCATTCTGGAAGTTCGAGCCGGATTATGGCTACTGGGAAGAACATGGATGGCACGGTAAGAACAGGCCGTGGAAGGTGAAACGGAAGAAAAGAGGATAAATAAAAAATCCCTCTAACAGAAATTTAAGGAAGCTATTAGATAGCTGAAAATTTTCTGTTAGAGGGATTTTTTTATTTACATCATATGTTACGCTTAAATTAAAAAAACAAACATTTACATGTTTCAATACATATGAATATGTTACTCTTGATAAAAATTATTTTATTATAAATTGATAAATATTGCAAACAATTTTTGAAGCAATAAAAACCATTTAGCTTGTATAAATTGGAAAAATGGATTATCATATAAACAAACATATACATTGATAGATAATAGGGGGGAGGATAATGAAAACAAAATTAAAAGTCTGCGAAATTCGAGTACGGGTGTATTTGCTAAAGGACATTCCTTTTAAAGAATTGCAGAATGTGCTGGCGAATTTTATAGATTCTGCGTTATGTCAGAATGAGAAGTTGATTTCTTTTCATGAAGAAAATAGATATAAATTCTATAGTATTGGGACTTTGTGGCCTGTAGAAAGAGGAATGACATATAAAAAAGATCAGATATATGCATTGACAGTCAGAACAACGGATGCTGAACTTGCGCGATATTTTTCAGATGTGTTGCGAAACCACTATACAAAGATAATAAAAGGTTTAACAGTAGAAAATCGTATTATTCCGAGAAAAAGAATAGGAGAATTGTTTGCGTTAAGCCCGGTTATTATAAAGTCAGATGAGGGGTACTGGAGAAGTCATATGAGTCTTGATGAATATGAAAAGAGACTATTTGCTAATACAGTAAAAAAATATAACTCTTTTACAGGAGAACAAATAGAGGAAGATTTTCCATTGTATACGAACATTACATTTTTAAATAAACATCCGATCGTTTGTGGATATAAAAATATTAGTTTACTGGGAGATAAATTAAGATTGCAAATAGCAGATGATGAAAAAAGCCAGGAACTTGCATATTTCATATTAGGGACCGGGCTTGGTGAAGCTAATAGCCGTGGGGCAGGATTTTGTAATTTTCGATGGATTTAAAGAAGATTAAAGGGGTGATTACGTGCTAAAAGACTGTCTTGAAGTATTTGAAAGACAAATGGAAAAGGTGAGAATAAAAGGCAGAGGAGAAGATTCTTTAATATTAGATTCTTATATTCCGGCAGATGGGTGCTACATTCTGGTAAATTCAAAAGGTGAAATAATCTGCCAGGTGGATTTAAAATTTAATAAAAAAACCAAACAAATGGAAGGGATTTCCGAACGACACTATGATAAATTATGCTTTTTTGATTATCATAGCCGTCTTGTGAGCATGGATAAGCCGGTAGATTCCAAAAAAGTTATCCATTCAAATAATTATCTTTCTTTTTGGGTGAAGCAGGAGAATCTAAGTAATGGTAAATTAAACGAGGAAGCAATCGACCGTTACTTTGATGTGCTGAGTAATCCAGAAAAAAAATATTCAAAATCCAAAGATAGACAAATGTATGAATATATAGCTGATCAGCTTGTTGAAATTAATGAAGAAAAACTGGAACGTTGCCGAAACTGGATAAAAAAATATATTTTTAATCTTGAAGAACTGGGAATTTCTTTATCCGGAAAAAATTATTTAAAAATATTTTTCGAAGAAGACAGAGAATGTTATCTTCAGGAAGAACAGAGATATCTGATTACAAAAATTTTTAATAAAAATGATTATAACCAGGAAATTGATAAAAAAATCTGGGGATTGCCAAACGACAATTTGGGGATGAATCAGAAAAAACCATATATGGCACATAAGACAAGGAAAGTAGAATTACCTTATATGGTTACAGCACAAGAGGCAGTTTTGCAGAAAAAATTTTTTGATTATTTATATAATCAGGCAGCAGCTGGAAAAGTAAATATTTATATTGATCCAGAAAAAGGAGAAATCAGAGCTTTTTCCAAAGAAGAAAGAATGCAAAAGGATTTCACAGGTTATTATCTGTATATACAAAAAGGAACAGAAGCGCAGATCATGCATCAGGATGTTATTGTGGATTATCGCTATCATTTGCGAAAACGCTTTCACTATATAAATGTATTTTACAGAGAAACAGAAGATGAAATTTATAAAGATTATGGAACAATGGAGCAAGTGGAGAATTTGCTTAACGAAATTTTATTTTCGAAATGGCTGGTTTCTAATTATTTTACTCCGGTGGATGAATTACAGATTTCTGGTGAGATAGCACGGAATTTAATATGTTCAAGAGACGGGATTTTTGCATGGCTCTATAAAAATGAAATACAGAATATATGTACGGTTTTATCTAAAGTGAGTATGAACTTGATAAAGGACTCTATAAGAAATGGTTACATTTCCAAAGCAGTGAAACAATTTAATTTAAAATGTTCGCTGGAAGAATATTTTTCGGGAGGAGAGAAAATGAGTACAGATTATGAAGCAATCCAAAAAAAGTTGAGGAGAAAAATTCTAAGCAAAGAAACAGAAGTGATTGTGAGTGATGAAGAATATTATTATGCAGTTGGCCAGCTTGTGAATTATTTCATTTCACTCAGTAAAACAAAGGATAAAAAGCATTCTCTGGCAAATCCTTTTTTTAATATTAAAAATGATCAGGCATTGAAAGAGAAGCTGCGACAGTATTTTATGAAATATAATTATCAGCTAGATTGTGCGGAAACTCGATTTAATAATCTTTATGCAATGATATGCAATTATACAAATGCGGAAAAGATAGATCAAAATTCTATGATCGCGGGCTATATTAATAACAATATTTTACAGAAAAAAGACCAGGAGGAACGTGTAAATGAATAAAAGAGTATACGGAGTATTAGGGATTGTTTCTATTATGGCAAACTGGAACGCGGATTTTTCTGGTTATCCTAAGACGACTTCAGATGGACAGGTATTTGGAAGTGATAAGGCACTGAAGTACCCAATGAAAAAAATGTGGGACAATGAGAGAAAAAAAGTTCTGTATATTAAGTCAATGAAGTTCAGTGAAAAAGATTCCTCTCTTGTGCCAAGAGCGCTGGCCGAGCGTTATGAGTATATTTTTGGCGAAAAAGTAGAAAAAGATTCAAAGAAAACGTTGGAAAATTTGTTTTCGGCAGTAGATGTAAAAAATTTTGGCGCGACCTTTGCAGAAGCAAAGAACAATATTTCTATTATGGGTGCAGTTCAATTTGGACAGGGATTTAATAAATATTCAGATACACAAGCAGAAGAACAGAATATATTATCTCCATTCAGAGACGATAAAAAAGATAAAGAGGCAAAAAATTCAACATTAGGAACCAAAATTACGAGTAATGAAGCACACTACTTCTATCCGTTTGTAATTAATCCGCTGGCATATAAAGAATTTCAGGAATTGGGAGTTACAAATGGATATACAGAGGAAGATTATCAGAATTTCAAAAGAACGGCATTGGTATCAGCTACGGCGTTTGCTACAAATGCAAAAGAAGGATGCGAAAATGAATTTGCGCTTTTTGTTGAAACAGAATCTGACTTATATCTTCCGAATCTGACAGAATACATTTCTTTTGAGAAGGGAGAAAAAAATAAAATTAATCTGGAACAATGTGCAGAGTTTTTGCAGGAACTCGAGCAAAGGATCGAGAGTATTGAAATTTATTATAATCCTTATACAACGGAACTTGAGGGAGAAATTAAGGGGGCAAAGAAATTTAATATTATTACACAAAAAGAGGTGTGATGTATGCGTGCTTTGAAATTTACTCTCAGTGGAAGGAATGCCTTTTTTAAAAAGCCCGAAGTAAATACATATGGATATTTTACCTATGGTCAGATCCATAAGGTGGCGTTATTGGGGATTCTTGGAGCGATTGTGGGATATAAAGGTTATGGTCATGCTGGGATATATCCGGAGTTTTATGAGAGATTAAAAGATCTGAAAATTTCTATTGTACCTCGGAATCCGCAGGGATATATATCAAAAAAGGTGCAAATGTTTAATAATACGGTAGGATATGCGTCACAGGAACAGGGAGGTAATCTGATCGTAAGAGAGCAGTGGCTGGAAAATCCGATATGGGATATTTATATTTTTATGGACTGCGAAGAAGCAGATAAGATTGCTGAAATGATTCTGGAAAGAAAGTGTGTGTATATCCCTTATCTGGGGAAAAATGATCATTTGGCAGATATTTATAATGCAGAAATTGTAGAGTTGGAAAATGCACAATGTGAAAGCACAGTATTATCGTGTCTTTATCTTAAAAAAGATGGGAAATTTGAAATTGCTGATGAGGACGATGAAGATGACTATGATGACGATGAGGAAACTCCAGAATTTAAATATGAAGAGAAACTTCCGGTTGGAATAGACAGTCATATGAATTTATATGAATATGAAAATTTCTGTTATACAAATATAAAAGTCAGAATCGAAGAAAAAAAGATTTTTAAAACTGAAAATCGTATGCTTATATTTTATTAGACAGAATCCCGCAGGAATTGCGGGATTTTGTTGCAAGGGGGGGATATTTATGAGTAGTGATTTTATTGATTTAAGAGAAGTGCAAAAGGAAACTGCACATTGCTATGCGCATAGAAAAGAAATAGCAGAACAGAAAGAAACATTAATAGAGCATACCATGTTATGTCAGAAATATTATAAGAAAATAATACAGGATAAACAGATACAAACTATTTTCAAAAAGTTTGAAGAACTATATTTTACGGATATGAGTCAAGAAGGAATCTGCTTTTTTGAAAAGATGAGAGATAATGTTATTTCTTTTCATGATATTGGAAAGATCAATCCGAGATTCCAGGAAAAGAACATGAAGAATTGCATGTTAAAGGGCAAGGCGAGACCACATAATAATGTAGGAAGTAAACACTCGATTTTGTCTGCTGTACTGTATCTGAATTATTTTCTTAATGAAGTTTCTAAGATAGAAAATCTGAAAGAACGAAAAATTTTAAGAGATTTTATTTATATTCATTCATTCCTGATTGCCAGACATCATGGAGTCCTTAACGATTTTCAAATATATTTGGATAGTTTTACAGAAACTGAAGGAAGCGCATTGGGATGGTATGCACAGCAATGGTTAAAAAAATGGATGGAAGAAGATGAAGGACAGAAAATAAAGAAAGTATATTTGAAAAAAGAGCAGAAGGGGCGTATGTTTGAACGACTTGCAGAGGACGACAGTTCTCAGCAGGTGTATTTATTTGGATATACGAGGTTATTATTTTCGCTTTTGGTAGCGGCTGATTATTATTCAACATCAGAATATATGAACGATGTGCAATTAAAAAAGTCTGGGCAGTTGAATGATATATCCAATATTATAGAAGCATATGAAAAAACAAAAATACAATTAAGTATTCGCAGCTATGAGAAAACAAAATATCCACAGAAAAAAGAAGTATTGATGAAAAGAAAAAAATCGGAGGTGATTAATGATTTAAGAACGGAAATGTTTTTAGATGCGGAAAAGACATTAAAAGAGCATATGAATGACCATCTTTTTTATTTGGAGGAGCCGACAGGAGCTGGAAAAAGTAATACTGCATTGAATTTGAGCTTTCAGATTGTAAAGTCAGGGAGGGACATTAATAAAATTTTTTATATTTATCCGTTTAATACTCTTGTGGATCAGAATATTGAAAGCATGAAAAAAATCTTTGGAGACAGAGAGGATATTATGGATCAGATTGCAGTGGTCAATTCACTGGTTCCTATGAAAGAAGAAAAGGATGAATATGAGGAAGGTGCCAAGAAACGATATCAAAAAATTCTTTTGGACAGGCAATTTCTGAACTATCCAATTATTTTATCTACGCATGTAACATTATTTAAAACTTTGTTTGGCAATGAGAAAGAGGATGTTTTTGCATTTTATCAGTTATGTAATTCCGTGATCGTATTGGATGAAATACAAAGCTATAAAAATGCACTGTGGAGTGAGATTATAACTTTCTTAAAGAGTTATGCGAAACTGCTTAATATTAAAATCATTATTATGTCAGCGACTCTTCCAAATCTGGAAATGCTGACAGATCATAAAGAAGATGCGGTCATTTTGATTTCTCAGAAAGATAGATATTTTAAACATCCTGTTTTTGCAGAACGGGTTATTCCGGATTATAGTTTGTTAAAAGTGAAGATGACGTTAGAACTTTTGTGTAAGCATGTGCAGAAACAAGCATTACAAGAAAAGAAAATATTAATAGAATTTATCAGCAAAAAAAGTGCAGAAAACTTTTACAGGATGATAGTTGATACAGTGGATTGTGAAGTTTTGTTTATGAGTGGAGATAGCAGTATCTGGGAGAGGCAGAAGATAATTGAAAAACTTTCACATTTAAAATCGGTAATTCTTGTAGCAACACAGGTAATAGAAGCGGGCGTTGATATTGATATGGACATTGGATATAAAGACTGTTCAAAGCTAGACAGTGAAGAACAGTTTATGGGTAGGATCAACCGTTCCTGCAAAAGCGAGGGAATTGTATATTTCTTTAATTTGGATTCTGTCAGAACTGTTTATAGAGATGGAGATATTCGGATTGATGAAGATTTTACTGTTTTGCGGCCAGATATGCAGGAGATTTTAAAAACAAAAAGTTTTGAGGATTATTACGAAGAAATTCTGGAGATTGAAAAGCGCAAGAAGAATGGCGAAAATGAAAACAATCTGGAAAATTTTTTTAGAGAAGAAGTAGGAAAACTTAATTACCCGGAAGTTTCAAAAAAGATGCGTTTGATAGATGATCAAAGGGAAATGATGAATGTATTTCTTTCAAGAAACCTGATATTGCCAAATGGGGAAGAAGTGTGTGGAGACGAGATCTGGCAAGAATATGAATCATTATTACACGATCAGGAGATGGATTACAGCGAGCAGCGTGTCAGACTTCATGAGACGAAATGTAAGATGAATATGTTTGTTTATCAGATTGAAAAAGGAAGTACATTTCCTTGGGATGAGTATGAGCAGATTGGAGATATGTATTTTATAAAGAATGGAGATGATTATTTTGAAAATGGAATTTTGAACAGAGAAAAACTGGGAAGTGGAGGGGAAATGTTTTTTTAACAGTAAAAGAGTGGTTGAGCCACGAAGGAGGGATTAAATGCTGATAAATGGAACTCTGATGAACTATTATTTCCATTGCAAAAGACAATGCTATTTGCATGGGAATCGTTTAAACCTGGAAGATAACAGTGAACAGGTGAAAATTGGAAAAGCAATTCATGAAGAAAAGGCAGCGGAAAGTAAAAATACAGAACTGGCAATAGACAATATACGATTGGATAAGTTGACTAGAGATTATCTGACAGAAATAAAGAAATCTGATGCGGATGTAGAAGCTGCACGTTGGCAGCTCTTATATTATCTGAAGGTATTAAAGACAAAAGGAATTATAAGAAAGGGACGTCTTGAATTTGTAGAGAAAAATAAAACGGATAAAAAAACTGTTTACGTAGAACTTACGGAAGATAATGAAAAACAGCTGGAAGTCTATATAAAAGAAATAGAAAATCTCATACAACAAGATAACGTTCCAGAATGTCTCAATAAGCCTAAGTGTAAAAAGTGTGCATATTATGAATATTGTTATGTATAAGGAATAAATATCAGGAATGTGAGGGTGAAAATATGGGAAGTACAAGATATATTATGTCAATGGGTGAACTTACAAGAAAAGATAATTCCTTATGTTTTCGGAAGGATGGCAGAAATGTGTACATACCAATTGAAAATACAAGAGAAATTTATTGTTTAAATGAAGTGAGTATTAATACTAAGTTGCTGGATTTTTTATCGCAGAATCATGTGATGGTACATTTCTTTAATTATTACGGCGGCTACAGTGGAACTTTTTATCCGAGAGATCAGTATTTGAGTGGAAGATTGGTAGTAAAACAGGCAGAAAAATACAGTGTGGATCGTATGGATATAGCCCGTAAAATTGTTCGTGGAATAGGCATAAACATTTATGAAGTTCTTTACCATTACTATAAGCATGATAAAAAAGAAGTGAAAGAAACTCTGGATTGGATTCGTATAGTATTTTTTAAACAGGTTATGAGTGCAGAAAATGTAAAAGAACTGATGGCTTACGAAGGTGAAGTCTGGATACGTTTTTATCATGATTTTCAGTATTTTTTGCCAGAAGATTTTGTTATGAATAAACGAGTAAAACGTCCGCCGGATAATCCAATGAATGCTCTGGTATCGTTTGGAAATACTCTACTGTATACCAAGACAATAGCAGCAATTTATCAAACACATTTAGATCAGAGAATCAGTTTTTTACATGAACCATCAGAGGGAAGATTTTCACTGAGTTTGGATTTGAGTGAGGTATTTAAACCAGTTATTGTTTTCAGGACAATTTTTGATCTTGTAAATAATAGAAAATTGCAGGTAGAAAAACATTTTGAGAAAAAAGTGAATTACTGTATGCTGAATGAAGAAGGTAGAAAAATATTTATAGAAGCATTTGAGAAACGGCTGGAAAGTGTATTTCTTCATCCGAAATTGAAAAGAAAAGTTTCTTATCGGACTGCATTGAAATTAGATTGTTATAAGTTGATTAAAAATATATTAGAAAGAAAAGAATTTGTTCCATTTTCGCTTAAGGAAGGGATGTAGTGGACTATAAAAATGGAGAATGCCTATGAAAAAACAGTTAAATTATAATTATGCTTTTTTATTTTATGATGTTGGTGAAAAACGAGTGCAAAAAGTATTTAAAGTTTGTAAGAAATATTTGTCTCATTTTCAGAAATCAGTTTTCAGAGGAGATATGACACCTTCTAAATTTATCCAGTTAAGAAACGAACTGAATGGGGTAATTGATAAGGAAGAAGATTTTGTCTGTATTATAAAATTAATGAATGATAATGTGTTTGGCGAAGAAGTGATTGGAAATAAGAAGAAAGATAGTGGTGAGAATCTGATCTTGTAACAAAGAGATTTCCCTGTTGTTCTAAAAGAATGGCAGGGGAATCTGAGGGAAAAACATGAAAATTACCAGGCGGATTTTTGTGTAAAAGCCGGAAAGTGTTGAAAATACTGGAAGTATGCACGAATTAATCCCAAAATAAAGAATTGTCTAAGCGCCTGGTAAAAATCTTGCAATGCATTGTATTTTGCGGTATTATAAAAATGTTAGGTGTGAGAAATGCTGTAAAGTAGAGGGATAAAGAGTAACATGAGATGTATTGAAACGATAGCCACCGGTTGTTTCATAAGTTGGGTATTTCTGATAAAGAGTAACATGAGATGTATTGAAACGTTTCATTTTCTCTCCCTCCTGCAGGTTCTATCTCTGATAAAGAGTAACATGAGATGTATTGAAACTAGAACTGTTCAATCACATCCTGAAGAACAAATTCGATAAAGAGTAACATGAGATGTATTGAAACATGACTTTCTCGTGGCTCTTTTCTCCGGTGTAAAGATAAAGAGTAACATGAGATGTATTGAAACCCGGTAGAGAAACCAGTCGCTTTCAGATCGTATTCATGATAAAGAGTAACATGAGATGTATTGAAACAACAATAAGGTGTCCATAAAGGCACTCGAAAAATTGATAAAGAGTAACATGAGATGTATTGAAACCAAGTAATTATCGCATATCGCAACTTCCGTATGAGATAAAGAGTAACATGAGATGTATTGAAACTGTAGTTCGAATTTTGGAAGTTTGATGCTTCTTCCGATAAAGAGTAACATGAGATGTATTGAAACTCAATGGCCTTGTCCCATGTGCGAATAGTTTCCTCTGATAAAGAGTAACATGAGATGTATTGAAACAACCTGCAGTTTCGGCAGAACTGCTTTCTCTCGGATAAAGAGTAACATGAGATGTATTGAAACAAGTATCCTTTTACGCCTTCTTCCATGCTGTCGTAGATAAAGAGTAACATGAGATGTATTGAAACGCCTCGGAGAGCTTGTTTACTATTTCGGTGACAAGGATAAAGAGTAACATGAGATGTATTGAAACTAAATTTTTAAATCATCTACATATTGCTTCTTCCTGATAAAGAGTAACATGAGATGTATTGAAACATTCTTAACATTTTCATTTTCCTTTCAGCTTTTAGATAAAGAGTAACATGAGATGTATTGAAACTCGCAGAGGTAAAAGCAATCATGGAGCTGGCCGAGATAAAGAGTAACATGAGATGTATTGAAACCTGCTGCCTATAAGTACTGTTCTCCTCTGTATGATGATAAAGAGTAACATGAGATGTATTGAAACGTTCCTGTGGTTCGTGGGCTTGCAGGGGCGTTGCTGATAAAGAGTAACATGAGATGTATTGAAACTCTGCGCATGAGCGGTCTGGTTGCGGGCCACTGTGATAAAGAGTAACATGAGATGTATTGAAACTGAATCGCAAACAGGAATATCGTGCCAGATTGTAGATAAAGAGTAACATGAGATGTATTGAAACTTTCTAGAACTGCATCGTTCCCATCAGCGTACAACGGATAAAGAGTAACATGAGATGTATTGAAACGTGACTGTGGTAACATGGTCACATGTACTGCATCGATAAAGAGTAACATGAGATGTATTGAAACACTCTACCGTTCTTGTAGAATTTGATATGCTCAACTGATAAAGAGTAACATGAGATGTATTGAAACATCTCCAGATACATCGTAAGTCTCTCTTTTTCTTTGATAAAGAGTAACATGAGATGTATTGAAACCGGTTTAAATTAACTTCTTTAACATCTGACTTGCTGATAAAGAGTAACATGAGATGTATTGAAACTCCTGCTGCCACACTCCATGCAGAAACGGGATTCCGATAAAGAGTAACATGAGATGTATTGAAACCATTGGTTGATATACAACGCCTGAGCCGCATTTGCGATAAAGAGTAACATGAGATGTATTGAAACACGGTAAAGCCATCTTCATAGGCTTTCTGTTCTATGGATAAAGAGTAACATGAGATGTATTGAAACCCAACAAATGCTGCTCCTTCCAATGTCTTATGGCGATAAAGAGTAACATGAGATGTATTGAAACGCCAGACGAGCCAACATTATTTGGAGAGGAGTAAAGATAAAGAGTAACATGAGATGTATTGAAACATTGGCATAATAGCGGTATATTTGAGTGCGACAGCGATAAAGAGTAACATGAGATGTATTGAAACATAATTTGTTATTATAGTCTTTCATGCCAATTTCCGATAAAGAGTAACATGAGATGTATTGAAACTCCGGTACGGTGAAACCTCCGTCCTCGTCGTTCCCGATAAAGAGTAACATGAGATGTATTGAAACCTCTGTATCTGGAAATGCAGGTGGTCTCGCTGGAAGGATAAAGAGTAACATGAGATGTATTGAAACTTGGCCGGATAGCGGGCGATCCAGAAATCGTATTTTGATAAAGAGTAACATGAGATGTATTGAAACACCCGTTTGGCTTCAATCTTCTTAGCAGTCCAGATAGATAAAGAGTAACATGAGATGTATTGAAACAATATTTGTCTGTTCTTTCTATCATTTTGTAAGAGGATAAAGAGTAACATGAGATGTATTGAAACTACGGTATTACTGGATAATACAATTCCAGAGCCTGATAAAGAGTAACATGAGATGTATTGAAACATATACTGCATATCAACACTACACCAACACCACACGATAAAGAGTAACATGAGATGTATTGAAACTAGGGTGCCATCTGCCGTGCTTTCTGGATTCCTGGATAAAGAGTAACATGAGATGTATTGAAACTTTCCTGTGTTTTGCCCTGCCCCTGGAGACTTCTGGATAAAGAGTAACATGAGATGTATTGAAACCTTACAAGCGCAAAGCGTTGGGTATCAAGTAATTTGATAAAGAGTAACATGAGATGTATTGAAACGTTCGTCGTGTAATAGCTCCGGCGTGGGTGTTCTTGATAAAGAGTAACATGAGATGTATTGAAATCTTGCGACTTGCAACGTAACGTTGGCGCATTACAGATAAAGAGTAACATGTGATGTATGAAGGAAATATGGTTATTTGGGCATGTTGTATCTAGGGAGAATAGACAACAGGCCGTGGAAGGTGAAACGGAAGAAAAGAGGATAAAGAAATTATGGAACATACAATAGACCCTGTATACGACGAACACTCACGGATATTGATACTTGGGAGTTTTCCGTCAGTGAAGTCCAGGGAGCAGAAGTTTTTTTACGGACATAAGCAGAACCGGTTCTGGAAAGTGCTTGCAGGGATTCTGGGATGTGAGGTGCCGCAGACAATAGAAGAAAAGAAAGCAATGCTCCTTGAGCATCATATTGCCGTGTGGGATGTGATCCAGAGCTGTGAGATCGAGGGCTCTTCCGATGCGAGCATCCGCGATGTGGTCCCAAATGATCTGTCCGAAATACTGGACACTGCTGACATCCAGGCAATCTATACGAATGGAGGCAAGGCGTACGAGCTGTACTGTAAATATATTTACCCGGTAAATGGCATCGAGGCACATAAGCTTCCGTCAACCAGCCCTGCCAATGCAGGCTATTCCCTGGACCGGCTCAAAGAAGCCTGGTCACAGATTAGTGAGTTTAAATAAAAAAGCAAACAAAATCCCCATCCAATGTCAGCCTGATACTGACTGGATGGGGATTTCTGACTTAATTTTCTTTTTTGGTTCGTATATGTTTTTCCAATACAGGAATCAGGACATTCATATCAACAGGTTTGGCGACATGGTCGTTCATTCCGACAAAGAGCGCTTTCTGACGGTCTTCGGCAAAAGCATTGGCAGTCATGGCAATGATCGGAATGCTGGAACGGAATGGATCCTCTAACTGTCGGATCTTGCGGGTGGCGTCATATCCGTTCATGACGGGCATCTGAATATCCATGAGGATCAGATCATAAAAATCAGGTGCTACTTTCTCAAGTTTTTCCACACAGGCAACGCCGTTGCTGACACGGTCGACAAGCAGACCTTCTTCACTGAGAAGTTCGATGGCGATCTCAGCATTCAGATCATTATCCTCAGCAAGAAGGATCCTTTTTCCTGCAAGAGTTTTCTGTGGGCGGTCGGATGAGGATTTCCTTGGCTCAGCCTCTTCTTTGAGTGCAGTGCGGCATGGAATACAGATTGTAAAAGTGGAGCCTTTTCCCGGACTGCTCTGGATCTCGATCGTTCCATGCATCAGGTCTACCAGATTTTTTACGATACCCATGCCAAGACCGGTGCCTTCGATACCGCTTATGGTAGAAGAATGTTCACGTGAAAAGGATTCAAAAATATGTGCCTGGAATTCCTCGGACATACCGATACCATTGTCAGCAATAGAGATTTCCATGTAACACCAGTCGGCATCTTCATGCGGCTTCTGAGTAAGACAGCAGTCGATTTTTCCATTCTGCCCGGTGTATTTGATGGCATTGCTGATAACATTGAGTACAATCTCGGACAGATGGGAACTGTCAATATAGACATAAGGATTTGCAACCTGCTTATGTACGGTAATAGTCTGGTGCTTTTCCTGAACTGCCGTATTGAACATGACGATGCAGGAGTCAAAACTTTCTTCAATGTTGCAGATGCTTTCTTCGAGAACGATCTGGTTGTTTTCAATCCGGGCAATCTCCAGGATGTTGTCAATGATGGAGAGCATTTTTTGTCCGCAGGTGCGGATGTTGGAAAGATACTCGCTTAATTTGTCTGGTTCATGCAGATGATTCCGGGAAAGCTCTGCGTAGCCGATGATCGCATTCATAGGAGTCCGGATGTCGTGTGACATATTAAAGAGGAATGCGGACTTTGCCTTGTTTGCAGCTTCGGCGGCAGCGGCAGATTTCCTGAGGAGCATCTGCTGTTCCCTGTCCTTCGCCCTCTGGTTCTGCAGAATGTGATAAACACAGACAAGCAGAAGCAGTGCAACGATGGCTGCGGCGATTGCGATCTGGAGAGAATTCCGGCTGCTTTTGCTCAGAAAAGTATAGGCAGATTCCATGTCCATTTCGATGCAGAGTGCGCCGATGATCTCGTTGGAGCCATCGGTTGCCTTGACGGGATAGCATGCTGTGAAGATATGTCCCCATGTGGTGTCAATGATCTCCTGCGAATAAATGGTTTTGCCTGACAGTGCAGAATTAATGTAGGGAATCATTTCATCCTCTATGTAGGTTCCCGGATAAGCAAAATCAGAGGTATCAAGATCGAGGCCATCGACCAGATAGATCAGTTTTCCCTCAGAGTTGCGTTTGGCAGTGTAGAGATATCGGGTGGAATTCAGGCTTCGGATCTGGTTCAAAGTAGTTTGAAGTGTCTGATACCGCTCAGAGGACATATTATCAACCGTGTTGATGTCCGTAAAGTCGTCCCTGGTAAAAGTGTTGGAAACAAGTTTGTGGATGGCATCGGAACAAGTGATATTTTGGTCAACGTTTGCCTCCAGAGTGCTGGTACTGTAGCTTTTTTGCAGTAGAAAAGTATAAACTGCGATAAGAAATACAGCCAGCAGAAATAAAAAGATATAATTGGACAGATGATGGATCTGCTTTGGACCAGAAGATGTGGGAGCAGAATCCTTGTCTGCATGTCTGGGCTTGCTCATGAAAATACCTCATTTTAGTTTTACAAAAGGGGAAGATGATACGAAATTCCACAGATGTTTTATTTCTATTATAACAGGACAGAAACAATCCTGTAAACAGGAAAACACAAAATTGACTTCAACATAGTAAAGTAGTATATTAATAGAAATTAAAATGTGTAGCAGGAGGAATTTTTATTATGGAACATATTGCAAGAGAAGACGCACTGGCATTACTTAAGAAATACAACAAGGATCCATTTCACATTCAGCATGCCTATACTGTGGAAGCAGTCATGAAATGGTATGCAAAAGAACTCGGCTATGGTGAGGATGCAGAATACTGGGGAATCGTGGGACTTCTCCATGATATTGATTTTGAACAGTATCCGGAAGAACATTGCTTAAGAGCACCGGAACTTCCGAAGCTTCTGACCATGACTCTTGAGGCGATGGCGACCTGCGAAGATGAGATCCAGGCAGAGATGCGAAGCGAAGAGTAAAACTGACGAAAAACAGACAGAAATATTTTCAAAAATAATCAAAAAAACGGGTTTACGAATACCAAAAAGCAGTATATAATATGCATTCGATTAAAGAAAAAATAAGGAGTGTAGAGATGAAATCAGCACAGAATGATATGACTGTCGGAAATCCGATGAAGATTATTTTGGGCTTTACCCTGCCGATTTTTATCGGTAATGTATTTCAGCAGTTTTACAATATGGCAGATGCTGTGATCGTTGGTAAGTTTGTCGGAAACAAGGCTCTGGCGGCGGTCGGCAGCACGGGAACGATCATGTTTCTGATCTATGGTTTTGTCGTGGGAATGACGGCTGGTTTTACTGTCCTCACGGCGCAGAAATTCGGAGCCGGTGATATGAAGGGCATGCGAAAGACAGTAGCGGGAGCAGGGATTCTTTCTTTTGTAGTCGGAGCACTTCTGACGATACTGTTTATGGTATTTATGAAACCGCTTCTGATCCTTATGAATACGCCATCGGATATTTTTGCGGACGCATATTCGTACATAATGATCGTCAGCGGCGGAATCCTGGCACAGATGCTTTATAATCTTCTGTCCAGTATCCTCAGGGCGCTTGGAAACAGTAAGCTTCCGCTTGTATTTCTTATTATAAGCGCACTTTTGAACATTGTCCTGGATCTTGTGTTTATCGTAGGATTCGGGATGGGCGCGAAGGGAGCCGCAGTTGCGACGGTTATTGCACAGGGCGTTTCCGGAATCCTCTGCCTGTTTTATATCATTGCGAAGATTCCGATTCTTCATTTGAAGCGTGAAGATCTGGATGTTGGAAGTACGATCTACAAAAACCAGCTTCGGATCGGAGTTCCGATGGCACTGCAGTATTCGATCACAGCGATCGGTACCATGATGGTGCAGTCTTCCTTAAATATCCTCGGATCAACACTGGTTGCAGCGTACACGGCAGCAGGCAAGATCGAGCAGGTGGTAACACAGGCATATGTGGCAATGGGAACGACGATGGCAACTTATGCAGCCCAGAATATGGGCGCCGGTTCTGTGAAGCGTATCCGTGAAGGATTCAAGGCATGTACGGTTATTGGTGTTGTATATTCCTTCGTGGCAGCAGGATTTATCATGACTGTCGGCAAATATATGACCTATCTTTTTGTATCAGAAGATGTTGATATTATTATGAATTCCGTAGATATTTATCTGAAATGTATCGGGATTTTCTTTATTCCGCTGGCAGTGGTAAATATTTACCGAAATGGTATTCAGGGACTTGGCTATGGACTCCTTCCGATGATGGCGGGTGTCGCAGAGCTGATCGGACGAGGCGTTGTAGCAGTGATCGCCGGGGCAAAGAGAAGCTATCCGGGTGTCTGTCTGGCAGGTCCGGCAGCCTGGGTGCTTGCGGGCGGCCTTCTGATCGTGATGTATTATTTTATCATGAATGTAAATATGAGAAAGATCTTTGGCACAAATGGCAAAGACCACAAATAAAAAAATCAGGACAGTTTTCAATCGGAACTGTCCTGATTTTTTTTGTTCTTTTTGGGGATGCGGTGCAGATAAAACTGAGAATTGTTGATTCTCTGAAGGCGGTAGTGGTCTTTCATGGAGCGGTTCATTTCTTTTTCGAGGAGAGCAAGATCTTTGGCAGAGCATTCGTCTATGTGATAAAGAAATTTTTCTCCGTAGTCGACTTCCTCAGAGGACAGAAACTGCACTTTGGAGCGAAGCCCCTGAGAGAGAAGTCTGGTGTAGGCTTTGCCGGTATTCTGGTTTGATAAAGCCCTCTGATGGTCAGTGGAATCCTGGCCGTCGCTGTCAGAGCTTTTTTGCCGCTGCAAAAAAATGGCATGTCCGGGGAGAAGGACTGCCGGGAGCAAAAATACCGGAAGAACCTCAGAAGGAAGGATCTTTGCTGCCCCGGAAAACAGAAGCAGGAAAAACAGGATCAGATACAAAGCTCCGGAAAGCAGGTTCAGTGACAAAAAACGCCATCCGAAGATACCCAAAAGGGAGGCAGTGACCGCCAGAAAAACATCCAGATAGTTCAGAAGAGACGGTTTTGGATACTGAAAAATCTGCATGGAAGCACCCGCAGCAATTCCTGCCAGAAGAAAAAGAAACAGAAAAGCATGGATCAGTTTGCGGAATTTTCCTGTTTCTCTGCCAGGTGAACAATGCTCCCATAATTCTACTTCCAGTTTATCGGCGAGTTCTCTTGCAGCTTTTGTGAAGGTATGGTTTGTCATGACCACAGCACGGTCACAGTCATAGAAGCGAGCCCCGCTGTATGCTTCCTGTACCGCCTTGTTTCCGACTGGAGCAGAATAATATTTACACTGTATGCCGTATTTCACCCCTGATTTGTATGCGATCACATCAATCCCCTGGTCGCCGCTTGGTGGTGTAACGCTTACTTTGCGATAGCCCTTGGTTTTGAGAAATGCCGCGCAGCGGTGTTCAAATTCAAATCCATCCTGATAGTTCATAAAAAACTTCCTCTTTGTCAGTCTGTATAGTATGAAGCTATTTTAGTAAAAAGAGTCTGATTTGTCCAATGATTTTTAATAAAAACATAAGTAGTAATAAAAACTATATAAACTAGAAAAAGATTCAGCAATACATTGACATCACAATTGCGAAAGAGTATACTATCAAATAGTTTGATAATCAAAATAAATGATAGATGGGAGAAATCAGGATGAATACAGATAAAAGCACACTCAAAGAACTTCGCATTGGAGAAAAGACGGCGCAGCTTCCGATCATCCAGGGCGGTATGGGAGTCGGGATCAGCCGGAGCAGTCTTGCCGGAGCAGTTGCGCGTGAGGGCGGCGTTGGGGTGATCTCGACGGCACAGATTGGATATGATGAAGAGGAATTTGAGCAAGATCAGGCGAAATGTAACCGTATTGCGATAGAGAAGCATGTAAAAAAAGCAAAAGAAATCGCGGGCGGCAGAGGGCTTGTTGCGGTCAATATCATGGTGGCATTGAAGCATTATGAGGAACATGTCCGGGAATCGGTGAAAGCAGGTGCAGATGTGATCATCAGCGGAGCGGGACTTCCGATGGATCTTCCGAAACTGGTGAGTGAAGAATCAGGAACGAAGATCGCACCAATCGTTTCTTCCAGGCGTGCGGCGAATCTGATCCTCAAAATGTGGGCACACAGATACGACAGGACAGCAGATTTTATTGTGATCGAAGGACCGAAAGCAGGGGGACATCTTGGATTTTCCAGGGAGCAGCTGGCAGATATAAATGCGTTGGATTTTGATGAAGAAATCTGCAGGATCATCGAATGCAAAAAGGAATACGAAGAGAAATTTGACAGAAAGATCCCGGTGATCGTTGCGGGAGGGGTTTTTGACCGGGCAGATATTGATCATGTGATGGGACTTGGCGCAGATGGTGTGCAGATCGCAAGTAGATTTGTGGCGACAGAGGAGTGTGATGCTTCTGACGCGTACAAGAGAGCCTACATTGAGGCGGAGGAATCTGATATCCAGATCGTACAGAGCCCGGTGGGAATGCCGGGACGTGCGCTTCGAAATGAATTTATCCGGCATCTGGAGGCAGGAAGAGAGCCGATCCGTAAATGCTACAATTGTCTGGAAAAATGTGACCCGCGCAAAGTCCCGTACTGCATTACAAAAGCACTGATCGAGGCAGTGAAAGGAAACCTTGATAAGGGACTAATCTTCTGTGGAGCGAATGTCGGAAAAATCCATGAGATGACGACCGTTCATGAACTGATGCAGGAACTGGCATATTAAAAGAAGAAGTTAAACAGTGCAAAAAACAGGCAGCATTTGATCTTGTACAATAACCAGTCATAAAAGACGGGGGACAAGATCAGTGCTGCCTGTTGATTTATCGTTCCATCATGCTGATGGACTCAATTCCGACACTTCCGCCGCGAACAACTTCGATGTATTTGAATTCTTCTTTGATCAGTTTGACAACGGCATCGTTTTTGGTTGCAGTCTGGACAAACTCAAGAAGAAGGCTGTCCTTGCCATAATCGATGACTCTTGCCTTGAAGGTCTCTGCGATCTGGAAAAGTTCCACCTTGTCTGCTGCAGAGCATTTCTTGACTTTGATGTAAAGAATCTCTTTCATGCGGACGAAGATATCTGTAAAGTCAATGACTTTGATGACTTCGACCATGCGGTTTAACTGCTTTTTGATCTGTTCAAATGTTTCGTCGTCGCTGACAGTTGCGATCGTCATTCTGGAGATTGTAGGATCCTCAGTGGTTCCAACGGTAAGACTGTCCAGGTTATAGGACTTTCCGGAAAAAAGCCCGGAGATCTTGGAGAGTACACCTACCTGGTTTTCTACATAGAGAGAGATCCATCTTGTTTTCATTCCTTTATCCATATCCTGATACCTCCTAACAATCCATGATCATATCTGCAAGTGTTCCGCCTGGTTTGATCATAGGATAGACCATTTCTTCCGGATCGATCAGAAACTCGATGATCGTAGGTCTTTTCTTATTTTTCTTTGCTTCTTCAAAAGCAGCGGCGATTTCTTCACGCTTGGAAACACGAATGCCTTTGGCACCGTAACTTTCGGCGAGTTTGACGAAGTCCGGTGTGTATTCCGGATATTCTTCACCGTCAGTACGGCGAGAGAGGGCGCCGGCTCTTAAGTTGGTCATTGCGTAACGTTTGCCGTAGAATAATTTCTGCCACTGGCGTACCATTCCAAGGTAAGTGTTGTTGAAGATACAGCAGATGATCGGTAATTCTTCCAGAACTGCAGTTGCGAGTTCCTGAATGTTCATCTGTACACCGCCGTCACCGGAGATGGAGATGACAGGAGTATCCGGATTTCCGATCTGTGCACCGATCGCGCCAGGAAGGCCATAGCCCATGGTGCCGAGACCGCCGGACATGATGAGCTGACGTTTCTCAGTGATATCGACAAACTGAGAAGTAAGCATCTGGTGCTGTCCAACGTCGGTGACGATGATCGCGTCATCAAACTGTTCGTTGATCGCTGCAAAAATATCAAGAGGTCCCATAAGCGGGCGATTTTTCATGGTAAGTGGATGTTCGTTCTTCCATCCTTCGATTTCGGAAAGCCATTTTTTGGTACCGCAGTCGGTAACGTATTCAGCCATTTTTGTGATCGCTTCTTTGGCATCGGCAACGATCGGAACATCTACGTGGATGTTTCTGGAAATAGATGCAGTATCAATATCAATGTGAACGATCTGTGCGTTCGGTGCAAACTCGTGGAGCTTGCCGGTGATACGGTCGTTGAAACGGGTTCCGATGGAGAACAGGAGATCACAGTTGCTGACTGCCATGTTTGCAGCATAGGAACCATGCATTCCAAGGTTTCCGATGAATAACGGGTGCTTTGTGGAGATCGCGCCACGTCCCATGACAGTTGTAACGACTGGAACCTGTGTTTTCTCAACTACAGTGGTAAAAATCTCGTTTGCGTGAGCGATATTTACACCGCCGCCTGCGAGGAACAGAGGCTTCTTGGCTTTCTGAAGCATCTTGAGGGCTTTTTTGAGCTGGCCCATGTGAACGCTGGTGTTTGGTTTGTAGCCGCGGATATTTACACTCTTAGGATATTCTGCGCTTCCAAGTTCTGCCATGACGTCCTTAGGAAGGTCGATAAGAACAGGTCCCGGACGGCCGGTTCTTGCGATATAAAAAGCTTCTTTGATGATGCGACCGAGATCCTCACGGTTGCGGACGGTCACGCCGTATTTGGTGATGCTGCGGGTGATCCCTACGATGTCAACTTCCTGGAAAGCGTCGTTTCCGATCAGATGTCTGGCAACCTGGCCGGTAAAACATACGAGAGGAACGCTGTCATAGTTGGCAGTTGCAAGTCCGGTGACAAGGTTGGTAGCACCAGGACCGCTGGTTACAAGACATACGCCGACTTTGCCGGTAGTTCTTGCATAGGCATCTGCTTCATGGACAAGTGCCTGTTCATGGCGCGGAAGGATAATGTCGATCCCGTTCTGTCTGTATAATTCGTCACTGATATCGATGGTGCATGCACCAGGATATCCGAATAAAGTTTCAACACCTTCTTCTTTTAAGGCTTTTACTAAAAGCTTGTTTCCTGAAATCTGTTTCAAATAAAACCCCTCCTTTGATAAAAAAGATTCTGATACCATAAAAAAAGTCCCAAGCATATAATATATGCTCAGGACGGATAAATCCGTGGTACCACCTGATTTCAGAGAATACTCTCCCTCTGTCAGTACATGATCATACTGCTTTCCTGTAACGTGGAAACTACGTTGAAGCCTACTGTATGATCCAGATAAGATCATGGTTCAGTTCACTGCTCGGGGACTACTTCCATAATTCTGTCACGAAGGTTCACACCAGCCACCTTCTCTCTGGGCATACTGAAATCATGTACTGCTTCCCGTCACTGCATTTAAAGATATTTGAAAATTTATGATAATTATACGGGAAGCAACAGAATTTGTCAACGAATAACTTGGATTTTGGGTTCTTTTTTGGTAGAATAGGGGGAGTTAAAAAGAAAGAAGAAATTTTATGCAGGAAGAATTACAGACAATGCTGAAGGACTGCCATCTCTGTCCGAGAAACTGCGGCGTGGATCGCCTGGCGGGCCAGAAGGGATTCTGCGGCGTGGATGCAGGGATCATGGTAGCACGGGCCGCCCTTCATATGTGGGAAGAACCGTGTATTTCAGGAAAAGAAGGCTCCGGGGCGGTGTTTTTTTCCGGCTGTTCCCTGGGATGTGCGTTCTGCCAGAACCGGACGATTTCCAAAGGGCAGAGCGGTAAGGTGATCACAGTGGAGTACCTTGCAGAACTTTTTCTGGATCTGCAGGCACAGAAGGCAAACAATATCAATCTGGTGACGGCGGGACATTTTCTGCCGCAGGTGCGGGAAGCACTGATCCTTGCGAAAGAGCAGGGGCTTACGATCCCGGTGGTGTACAACAGCAGTGGATATGAAAAAGCCGAGATGCTGCGGTATCTGGAGGGGCTGGTCGATATTTATCTTCCGGATCTTAAATATCTGGAGGCTGACCTTGCGGGGAAATATTCACATGCAAAGGATTATCCGGAAGTTGCTATGAAAGCACTGGAAGAAATGGTTCGTCAGGTCGGAATGCCGGAGTTTGACGAGCGGGGAATGATGAAAAAAGGTGTGATCGTGCGTCATCTGCTTTTGCCGGGACATGTACGGAATTCCAAAAAGGTACTGGAATATTTATATGGGACTTATGGTGACCAGATTTATATCAGCCTGATGAGCCAGTACACGCCGATGCCGGCGATGAAAGACGATCCGCAGTTATCCAGAAAAGTTACGGACAGAGAGTATGACCGTCTGCTCGACCATGCGATCTCTCTTGGAGTGACGAATTGTTTTATCCAGGAGGGTGAGACGGCAAAAGAAAGTTTTATACCGGAATTCAACGGAGAAGGAGTATAAATGACATCAGAAAAGAAATTCAAAAACAATAAGAAAAATTATAAGGCAAAGCCTGCCGGAAAACAGAAACAGTGGACAGGTAAGAAAGAATCTGTAAAATACACAGAAAAGAAAAAAACGGATTTTAAGAAAAATACTGCTCCAAAGGGAGAACAGAAGAAAGCTGCACCAAAGAAAACAGAAGCAAAGAAGCCGGCCACGAAATCACTCTGTCCAGTGCATGGCAAATGCGGTGGATGTCAGCTACTTGACATGCCGTATGAGCAGCAGTTAAAGAGAAAACAGACAGAGATTGCGAAACTTCTGAAGCCATACTGTCAGGTGGAGAAGATTATAGGAATGGATGATCCGTTCCATTACAGAAACAAAGTTCATGCCGTTTTCGGTCATAAGAAAGACGGTACCGTGATCTCAGGAATCTATCAGGAGGGAACGCATTTTATTGTGCCGGTTGATGAATGTCTGATCGAGGATCAGAGAGCAGATGCGATCATCCGTGATATCCGCGGGCTGCTGAAATCTTTCAAGATCAAAACTTATAATGAAGACACGGGATACGGTCTGTTTCGTCATGTGCTGATCCGTACCGGCTATCACAGCGGACAGATCATGGTAGTTCTGGTACTCGGTTCTCCGATCCTGCCGTCCAAGAACAACTTCGTCAAGGCACTCCGCAAGCTTCATCCGGAGATCACAACGATCGTTCTAAACGTAAACGGACAGAAGACAAGCATGGTCCTTGGCGAGAAAGAAACTGTTCTTTATGGAAAGGGATATATCGAAGATGAACTCTGCGGAAAGACTTTCCGTATTTCCTCCAAGTCCTTCTATCAGGTCAACCCGGTCCAGACAGAGAAACTGTACGGCAAGGCAATCGAACTGGCAGGACTTACCGGTAAAGAACGTGTGATCGATGCATACTGCGGAATCGGAACCATCGGTCTGATCGCCAGCGACAAGGCAAAAGAAGTCATCAGCGTGGAACTGAATTCCGACGCCGTGCGTGATGCGATCGCAAATGCGAAACGCAACGGAATCAAAAATGTCCGTTTCTACAACAACGATGCAGGCGTTTTCATGCGCCAGATGGCAGACGCCGGAGAAAGCGCAGACGTTGTCTTCATGGACCCGCCGAGAAGCGGAAGCGACGAGAAGTTCCTCTCTTCCGTGATCACCCTGCACCCAAAGAAGATCGTCTACGTCTCCTGCGACCCGACAACCCTCGCACGAGACCTCAAATACCTCACCAAACACGGCTACAAAGCCCGCCGCGTCATCCCCGTAGACATGTTCCCGGCGACCGAGCATTGCGAGAATTGTGTGCTGCTTGAGAGAAAATAACAATAAAAGATCCAACGGCTGATAAAACAGAGGGGGCACAAACTATGATCACATTAAACGATTACCTATATTCAGGAGATACGCTTCTGCGGATCCTTCATAATTATTCGGGGGATCTCCGCAGGGATGCGCGGAAGAGCAGGAATGAGATCGATCTGGCGCATTGTAATTTTTTGCTGCAGATCACGGAGCTTCTGGAACATAATGATTTCCTTACTGCGCAGTCTCAGAAGATTCGGGAATTTTATAAGTATATGGCGAGGGAGTATCCGTTTCTGGCGTTTACGTTCAAGGGCAGGATCAAGTCGCTGATCCGTGCGGAGGAGAAATTCAACGGTTATATTGTAGAATATATTTATGATTATCATATGGAACATGGAACTTATCCATCCGTTTCCGAGATCAAAAACCGCCTGACCTGTTTTCGTGACCTGATCGCTTACCGTATTGTGATCTCCATGCCGAGATGCCATCTCAAGAGCGAGCAGGACAGAGAAAAAGTAGAAGAGAAGTATCTCTATGAGATTGCAAATGTACTTCCGGCCTTTCTGGAAGAACGTGGATTTACGGTAGAGTCAGCGAGAGGGATCATGGAGAGTCCGTCAGAGTTTCTGAATGATGAGGTCCGTCCATATTACCGCGACTATGTTGCAGGAAAAACGCCGCAGGATTATCGATCACTACATATCACATTGTATGATAACAGTTCCAGATGTTTTATGGAGGTCCAGCTCCGGACAAAGTCCATGGACGATGTGGCTGAGATCGGACCAGCAAACCATCTTGGCTATGAGAAAGGACAGGACGAGGCGAGAGCAAGGAGAGATGCGATCCCGGAGGGAGAGTGCATTTATTTTGATGAGGCGTATGAAAGAGGGATGCGTCTTCAGAAACTGGAACTTTCGAAGCTTGATGTCAATATGTTTGCAGCAGTGAACAACAGCCTGATCAATGACGGATGCGGCCTGTACAGGGGAAGACTGATCCTTCCGTATGAGCATTTGTCACGGTTCCAGAACGATCTGATCGATTAGAAAAAACAGCAGACGTGCTGTTGACAGCTCCCTAATTACAACACAATAAGAAAAGCCCGTTTCCGGCAGGATCAAATATGATCGCCGGAGCGGGCTTTATTTTATTACATATCAGGATTCTTTGTTTTCGTCAGATTCATCGGTATCCTCAACAGCTGGTTCCGGAAGATAAACGTGAACCCGTTCGATACGGTTCTTGTCAAGCTTGTCGACAACCAGTCTGACATTGTCAGCGGTGACAACTTCATCGCCATCCTCCGGGAGCCGGTCGAGATGTTCGATGATCAGACCGCCGAGAGAATCATAATCCTCGGAAGTAAATTCCGTGTGAAGATGATCGTTGACATCGTCAAGGCTCATGGAGCCCTCAACAATATATTCCTGATCGGAAATTTTCTTGATGAGTTCGTCTTCGTTCTCGTCGTATTCGTCGTGGATCTCACCGACGATCTCCTCAAGGATATCCTCGAGGGTGATAAGACCGGTCATCTCGCCGTATTCGTCAAGAACGATAGCGATATTAAAAGTAGATTCCCTCATTTCCACGAGAAGATCAGAGATATCCTTGTATTCATAGGTAAAATGTGGCTTACGGAGAAAGTTCCTGATATCAAAAGGATCATCCTGATTGTAAAGAAGAAGGTCCTTCATATTGATGATACCAACGATATTGTCCTGTGTGTCCTCATAGACTGGAAGACGGGTAAATCTGTCTGTACGGAAAATATCGATCAGTTCTTCGTAAGTATTGTTTACGTTGGCAAAAGTTACATTGACACGGGGAACCATGATGTCCTTGGCATCTGCATCTCCGAGATCGAAAACGTTGTAGATCATTTTTTTTTCGTCGGATTCAATGACACCATCCTCGTGGCTGACATCCACGATGGTACGGAGCTCTTCCTCGGTCATGGCTTTGTTGACAGCATCCGGATCTACATGCAGGATGTACAGGAAAAATCTGGATATCAGATTGATCACAAAGATCACGGGTGTCATGAGAGTCATCAGAAAATGAATGACAGTGATATAACGCAGGGTAAGCTTTTCGGAATTAAGTGTTGCATAGTTTTTTGGTGTGATCTCTCCGAATACCAGGATCGCAACTGTCAGTGCCAGCGTTGCAATGCTGACCATGTAGCCTCCCAGGTGATATGCAAGTGTAGTTGCAAGCGATGATGCATATACGTTTACGATGTTGTTACCAATCAGGATCGCGCTGAGCATCTTGGGGGTCTTGTTCTCCAGAATGTCCAGGGCAAGAGCTGCTCGTTTGTTGCCGTCATCTGACAGGGTACGAAGCCGGATCCTGTTTACAGACATCAATGCTGTCTCAATAGAAGAGAAGAAAGCAGAGAGCGCCAGCAAAACAGCAAGTACGATAAATTGGTAAGTGTCACGTATGTCCACTTTAAATGTTCACTCCTTTGGTGTTTTGATAGAATAAATACCTTAATGGTAAAAATATGCATATATTATATACTGTTTTCATAGCTTTGGCAAGTTTTTATAAAAGAGCAAGAATGCAAAAAACTGCCCAGCCTGTCAGAGGTGGGCAGTTATAAGGCATAGATTATGCAAGTTCTTTGCCGGTCAGCATCTTGTATGCCTGGAGATATTTGGCGATAGTCTTGTCAACGATCTCCTGCGGAAGTGTCCAGTCATTTCCCGGATGGGAGGTCAGCCAGTCACGTGCGAACTGTTTGTCGAAGGATGGCTGTCCATGTCCTGGTTCATAGCCTTCTAATGGCCAGAAACGGGAGCTGTCAGGAGTGAGCATCTCATCACCGATCACCATGTTTCCGTCCTCGTCGAGACCGAATTCGAATTTGGTATCTGCGATGATGATTCCCTTGCTCAGTGCATATTCTGCACATTTTTTATATAATGCGATGGTATTGTCACGAAGTTTTTCTGCAAGCTCGCGTCCTCTGCCCGGGAAGTATTTCTCCAGGTGGTCAATGCTCTGCTCGAAGGAGATGTTCTCGTCGTGGTCACCGATCTCAGCCTTGGTGGATGGTGTGTAGATCGGTTCAGGCAGCTTGTCGGATTCCTTTAAACCTTCCGGAAGTTTGATACCACAGACAGTGCCGTTTTCTTTGTAGCTTGCCCAGCCGCTTCCGGTGATATAGCC
>OHAC01000783.1_pt1 | contig 31755 bp, 23 predicted proteins | sample 1577051 | NCBI WGS metagenome assembly OHAC01 (sample SAMEA3541499, study PRJEB24748) | human gut metagenome | biome: human gut; feature: human-associated habitat; material: faeces | place: China | collected 2012 | reverse complement strand
GAGCTCCCATGTCGTGTAAATCTTCAAAACATTCTTCCAATGATTTTGTAAGACCAAATTCTGCTGAATAACTGTACAGTGCAACTCCACGTTTTGGTCCTTTTCTATCATACTGATACATTTTTTCTTCCTCCTTGTCATGTTTACCTGTTTCCTTATCGTTGACTTTATCTTATCCTTTTTCTTAATGTTTTTCTTCTCTTCATTTTCCAAATGTTTGCCTATTTTTGCAGTTTATATAAAAAATCAGATACAACACGCAACATTTTGTTATCATTTATTGCGTGTTGTATCTGTTTTCATATATTGTTATTCTTCATCTTTTGACACATGTAACAATACAATTTCATGTGGATTTAATGTCATACTGATCTTCAGTGTTTTATCAGTTGATTGTGCCTTTTCCATCCGGCGTTCCGGCTGTGTAATTTCTCTTAAATATTTCATGTCATCATTTGTAATTGTCTCTTCATATTGAAACTTCTTCCATTCGTCCAGAATACTTCCCTTTTCCTGACAGATTCGATTCGAGGTAATCGTATATCTGCCATCCTTCTCTAAATTCTTCAATATTAAATTGGCATGGATTTCCTGATCATCTGTAAATATTTCTTTTATTTTTTCTGGCGAACTCACGGATTCCTGTTCTACAGAATACATGCTGCTATACCATTGATAATGAAATCCAATAATATGATATACTTCTTTTCCGATTTCTTTTGTAACAATCAATTGCTCATTTTTTGCAATCAGTTCTTCTCCTAATTGATTCAAAAATTGTAATGCAAAATAAACCGGCTTTCGAATCGTATCTTTTGTAATCAGACCGCTTCCGCCATTTGCAATGCGCTTTGTGTCGAAATAATTGCTCACCCAGTCAGAGCCCATCCATAGACATACCATATCAGCCATCGAAAGCATTTCTATAATCTTCTTTGTTACATAGGTCGCCCGGAAACAAGAATCATTTAAGAAGTTTCGATTAGAAATCGAATTGTTCCACTCAACTACATATAATGGAGTATCTTCCATCTGTTCTTCTTCCATAATCTTCTGGATTGAACATAATTTTTCACATTCATAATTCTTTGATGCAGTAGGATAATATTTTGTCTTGTTCTCTTTTTGTACAGTATCATATGGAAATAACAATGCAGTAATAAAGTCCGGTAAACAATCATGTTCTCTACTATATTGTAAGTACAGTTTTAAGAAGTCCTCATTATTTGTAACATCTGACGGTCCTCCAACACTGGATTTCGGAAGTATCTGCTTGATGATCTTATAAGATATCTCATAACATTCTTTATAATCATACTGCTTATCTATGTAATATTGATTCTTCCCAAGATGAACAATATCGCTGGAAAGTTCGAATTTCCATTGCTCCACTTCTTCTTTTCCATATCGTTTTGTGATATGGCGTATAAAATTCTCCAACATTGCCATCCAATTTTCTTTCGACTGAAATACAATGCATTCTTCCTCAAAATATAGTGTATTGCCCATAGAAGACAATGCTGTATCCGGTCTTCTTCCCAGATCCATAAACGGTTTAATATGATGAGATACCAGAAAATCAAGTGCCAGATCAATCAAATCATAATTGTAATTTCCAATTGTATTTCCATCTGTAATCATCATCTTCTTCGAAAAGATGTTCCAGATTCGAACATAAGGGAATCCTAAGTTTTCTGTCAAATAAACCGTATGATATTGTAAATTTACAAGCGTCAGATTATAAATAGATCCAATATTTACTATCTGATTCCAGTTCTTGACTAATTTTGTTTTTCTTTTTGTGTTCGCTTCTAAAACTTCTTTGTGCGTTTCTGTAGATGTATTTTTATTTCTTTTTAAATATTTTTCATTCTTGTTTTCGAGAGTATGATCTTTTTCTTCCCGATTTTTTTCTAATTCTTTCTTTTTATGTTCTCGATATTCTACTGGGGTGCATTGATAGTATTGCCGGAAAACACGATTCAACACCGGTGCATTAGAGAATCCATTATCAACTGCAATTTTCGTAACTGTCTTTGAGGTTGTAACCAGTTCCTCCGTTGCAAAATGAATTCGTACCCGATTTAAGAACTCTGCAAATTTCATTCCTGTTTGCTTTTGAAACAGTCTTGATAATGTAGAAGTTGCTGTAAATAGTTCACCGGCTAATTCAGACAAACTCAGATGGTTTTGATAATTCTCACTTACATAATCAATAATCCGACGCATACGAATATCATCCGAGTCAGTCTGAAGCGTCCCCTGGGATGTGATCCATACCGACACAGAACTTTGAACGATGTAGTTGCGTTCTGATCTAGTTTTCTGATTATTTCCTATTTGAATCCAATTTTCCATATTTCTCCTTGAAAGCCATTGGGGACGGAGTTTTTGGCTCAATCAGCGTCCCTAATGGTCATTTATTTTGAATAAATCCACATTTATCTTTTTACGTGCTGTACCATACCCAACACAGTTTCATTTGCATTGGTAATCTCCAGTTGAATTTCAGGATATCTGTTCTGAAATACTCGAAATACTTCATCTGCAAATCCATCTTCCGGTGGTGCAAACATATCAAAAACCTCCTTTAATGTATGCGCCGCATCATTTTCCAATTTCATAACAACCATCGTTCCAATTGATTGAAGCTTTGTATAATATGCAATTAAATGTGATTGTATCAATTGTTCTTCTATATATATTCCTGCAGTAAATACACTGTGTTTTGAAACATCTTGTAATAGTTGATGAATATCTTCAATTTAGCACATTTATCATAAAACTTCAATTTTGTTTTTTGAAAATCAACTTGACCGACTTGACTGCAAACTAAGTCTTTTTTAGATAAATTTCAGGAAGGGGATGACTCAAAACGAGTCATCCCCTTCCTGTCTTAGGTCTTTTAGCTTCTGTAATCCCCTTCGAAGTTAATCATCAGAGACTAAATCATTCCTTATTTCTTTTCGTCTAACCGTGCACGAATTTCTGCATTCTTTTCAGCATTTAATGGATATAAAGCCAATGGAATCAATGATAATAAATAAAAAATTCCAAAAACAAGATTCGCTGAAACATTAATTCCCTGTAGTGCTCTTGCTGACTGCTGTGCATTAGCAACATATCCAAAACCACTCATTACAAGTAACGCAAGAGATGGTCCAATTGCTCCACCAATCTTAGTAGATAAAGATACCGCTGCATACGAAATTCCATCCGAACGAATTCCTGTCTTATCTTCCTGATAGTCAATTGCTTCTGGAATCATTGACATTGGAATCGGTGCATTAAATCCAAAGAAACCATATAGTGCATGTAATATAATAATTGCTGTAGTATTACTTGCAGGAACAAAATACATGATAATAAGTGATAATCCTGAACCTATAAAACCAATTGCACAGAATTTTTTCTTTCCAAGTTTCACAACTAGATTTTTTGTCACAAGTATACCAATAATTGACATTACTGATGGAAGTGCCATGCAAACAGAAATCAAATCTGGTCTTCCTAAATAATAAATAATGTAATAGATTACAATCCCCAATCTCCCAAAAAACGCGAGCATACATAAAAACATTGTCGCAAATACCAAAAGAAGGGGACGATTTGACAATACACTTTTTAAGCTTGTAGCAATTGATACATTTGTACTAGATTTTTTTGGTTTAATCGTTTCCTTACAATTCGCATAGAGTAAATAAAACAACGGAATAGAACAAACTGCATAAATTATTGCTACCAACTGATAACCTTTTGCTGTATATGTTGTTCCGCCTGATACCTTAGTCAATATCATTGGTGTTATCATACTTAATCCTACCGACGCAACATATGTTCCAATCATTCTAAAACTATTTAACTGAGCAATGTCATCTGGATCAGTTGTCATGACTGTAGAAAGTGAGCCATAAGATACATTTACTACCGTATATAACATTCCCCATAAAATATATGTAACAGCTGCCCATATAACAGACGATGTGCCACCAATTCCTACTTTAGTAAATACAAGCACTGCTGATATTGCTAAAAAAGGGGTAAAATAAAAAATGTAAGGTCTGAATCTTCCTTTTTTTGTATTGGTCCTCTCTGCAATTGCTCCAAACATAGGATCATTAATTCCATCCCATATTTTTGCTACTAAAAACATAATCGAAACTATTACAGGTGCAATTCCTACAATATCCGTATAAAAAATACTTAGATAACTTGACATTAACGTATTGGTTAAATTACTTGCAAAATCTCCAAGTCCATATGCATATATTGCTCTTTTAGGCAATTTTCCACTCTTTGTCGTCATAACTTTCTCCCTACTTTCTAGCATTTACTTGATTACAATCAAAAATGTTTTTACTGTTGTCTTCGTGCACTTTATATTTACAGTAATGTTTACAAATACAGTTTATTATAATTTGCTTATTTTTCACAATCGACTATCTTTAGATTATGAATGATTTTTTTTTACATATCTGTTTTTTTCACTCAGATTAATTTTCAAATCTCTCTTCATTTGTTATACTATTTTCATAAAGGATACACTACCCATACGTAGCTGGAGGTTTACAAAATGAAATATACAAAAGATGATTTATTAGCTTACTTAAGCAATTACAATGATGACGAACTATTCTATAAAGAAGTTTATTTACGACGAAAACAGTCTAAGGAAAGTTTTTCTCAGTACCTCGCAACATTGAATAAAGATTATCTTCTTCTGCATGATTTATATGTTCCCGAATTCTTTCCGAATAACGAATTTTTTACCTGCCGCCTTCTTGAAGATAAACTTTTTTTCAAAATTCCCGGAGATATTAAGATTTCCAAACACAATCGTTATTCTCCTGCTTTTCTTCACGAACATGAATATATTGAAATTCTCTATATTTATTCTGGAAGTTGTTCCAGTACAATTCAGAACCGTGATTTTGAATTGCATACAGGTGATTTATGTATTATTCCTCAAAATACATCTCATAGCGTCGCAATTTACGATGATAGTATCGCACTCAACATTATGATTCGTTCCCAGACATTTCAAAATACTTTTTATACGATTTTTGACTCGGAAAATATTTTAACGCACTTTTTTTCTCATATATTAAATAATCATACTTTTGGAAACTATTTAATCTTTCACACAAGCTCTGATCCTGATATACGTTCAGCCATCGAAACTATGTTTATTGAATATTTGGGGCACGAAAAATATAGTTCCAGTATCCTTCGTAATTATTTAAGTTATTTTTGGGGAATCCTTCTTCGTCATCATGAAACTCATATTACAAGTTTCTTAACTGATTCAGAAACTACTATTCCAATTGCTGCAATCATGAACTATATGAATGAAAATTATCATTCTTTAACCCTTTCTGATGTCGCAACTCATTTTGGATTTAATGTTTCGTATTTTAGTACTTTGCTAAAAAAAATTACTGGAAAAACTTTTTCTCAACTTATTAAGGAAATTAAATTAACAAAAGCTCAGTATGCGTTAGAACACACTGAGCTTACTATTGATTCTATTTGTGAAATTGTAGGCTATAATAATAAAGAACATTTCATGCGAACATTCAAGAAAAATTTTCACATTACTCCCGGAGAATATCGAAAACAATTTCGTCCCTACTAATAGTGTAATTCTAATAAATCCTGTATCATCGTATCTGTTGATCCAGGATTTATCCCCATATAATACAATGGCTCTAATGAGCCTATCGCATTGGCATTGAATTCTATATTCCCATCCTGAATAATATTGTATAAAACAGGTTCATGTTTTTTTACAATTTTCATTGCTTCCTCATCATCTGCCAATTGCTCTAAACGGGTCTGTAAATTATACTTTTTATTATAATCTTTTTGTGGTTGATACTCATAGTCATAATTACCTGATTCCAAAATAAATGCGTCTTTTCCGCTCGAAGGCAGTGTTACAATTGCACTTGTACCAAAAGGTATTTCTATATGAATATGTAAGTTACCATCTTTTTTTATATTCCAATTCACAACATATTTTCCGCTGACAGAATCATAACTTGCTTTAAAATAGCGCAGTCTGGAAGTTGGTTTTGGACATAATTCTACCTTTTTAAATCCCGGAGCCACTGGTTTTATACCTGCAGTATAACGATATAAGAATTCTACTACAGATCCGTATGCATAATGGTTCAGTGAATTCATCCCCGTTCCACTTATGTGTCCATCTTCCAATACCGAATTCCATCGTTCCCATATGGTCGTTGCTCCTTGGTTTACCGCAAACATCCATCCTGGAAATTTTTCAAAAAATAAGAAATCATATGCCAACTCTTCTAATCCATTTTCCGCCAACACAGAACACATTGTGGTAGCTCCTACAAATCCACCTTTAATTCTATAGCAATCTTTTTGTAATCGTTTTTTCAGACCATTCAAAATCTGTTCTTTATTTCTATAAACATGGAATCTAAGCGCTAAAAAGTATCCTGTCTGCGTATCGATTGTCAATCTTCCTGATGGCGAAAAATATTCATGTAATATTGCATCTTTTATTTTTTCTGCTATTAAACTATATTTCTTTGCATCTTCCTTATATCCTAATATCTCAGCTGCCTGAGCCACATAACCAGTTGATGCATAAAAATACATTGTAGAAACATATGTTGTATCTGTAGCTCCAAATACACTTTGTTCTGTAACACCATCCAACGCAAGCCAGTCTCCCCATTGAAAATCAAAATCATACATCCATGTTCTTTTACCATGATGGTGTATTGCTTCCTGTTCAATAATAAAATCTACCCATTCCTTCATTAACGGATAATATTCTTTATATCTCTTTTTATTTCCGTAGTATAAATATAATGTCTGTGGAATAAATGTCGCAGCATCTCCCCATACACTACTTGCAGCTTCCATATCTGGATTTGGAATATAATGTGGAACTCTTCCATGGTGTCTTTTCTGGTCTGAACGCAAATCCATCAAGTATTTATGATAAAAAGCCCTCGTATCCATATGATAGCTTGCTGTTGGAGCGAAAACCTGTGCATCACCTGTCCATCCAAGACGTTCATCTCGCTGCGGGCAGTCTGTCGGCAAATCAAGAAAATTAGATTTTAATCCCCACACTGTATTTTCATATAAACGATTTAATTTTATGTCTGATGTTTCAATATAGCCCGTACGCTCTATGTTGGAATATACAACCTTTCCAATAAAATCCTCTTTTCTTATGTTATCGAGCCCCTTTACCCGAACATATCGAAAACCATAATATGTAAAATGAGGACGGATAATTCTATATTTTCCATCTGATTTATAGGAAAAATGTGCTTTTGCCGTTCTTAAATTCTCATTGTAAAAATTTCCATCTTGCAGTATTTCTCCATAATCAAACTCAATCGTTTGTCCTCTTGGTATCTGCAAAGCACATTCCAAATATCCCGAAAATTCTTGTCCCAAATCAAGTACAAATTCGCCTTTTGGTGTTTGTATTACCTCTTTTACTGTAATCTCTTCTCTAACACCGAGCTGAAGTGATAATCTTTCTTTTAACGGAACAGGAACCTTTTTCTCAACTGCTCGTTTCTCACTTGTAGTATCTAATAATAAATAATTCTGAACTTCTCCATCATAAATAGAACTGTCATATATAAATGATTGTACATATTTCCACGAATCATCTGTCACTATCTTTTCTGTTGTTCCATCTTCATATATAATATAAAGCTCTGCTATAACTAAAAAATCATCTCCGAAATGTATTGGATTCTCCGGCAGTCCATATCGTCCTTTATACCATCCATTTCCAAGTAAAACACTAAATTCATTTTTTTGTTTTAAAAAAGAAGTTATATCATATGTGCAATATTGAAAATTTTCTTTATAGTCATTTAAAAAAGGAGCCAGATACTCATTTCCAATCTTATTTTCATTAAGATATGCTTCAAAAACACCAAGTCCACATATGTATAACCTTGCTTTTTCCACCTTTTTTGATACTGAAAATGATTTTTTAAATATTGGATGAAACGCATCGCCTTGTTGCATTCCTATCCACTTTCCACTCCAACTATCTGTTTCCTTCCCTGTTTCAAAATAGCATATCTCACTCAATATAGATTCTCCCAAATCCGTTACTACTTGAATTTGAAAATAATATCTTGTATATGGTTCTAATTTAATTTTCAGGAACTCTCCTGTTGAATCCAAATCAGCTCCTTGCTTCTTATAAATTGGATTTTGAATATTTCTTGTTTTTCCCACTTTAATTTCTGCATATTGCTGTCTCTTTCCTTCTGTCCCAGAAACTTTCCATGAACAACTCAAGTAATCGTACCTAAAACCAATTGGATTTTCTATTCCATTGATTTTCACATCATAGATATACATACTTTACCTCCATCATTTCATTTTATAAAAGCATTTTAAATAATTTTGCTTCACTAACCAATTGATTTTTTTTTGATTATTAATGATGTTTTGTTGGGAAAAAACTAGGGACAAAGTTTTCAAATCTGTAACTGTATCCAATAGTCTTTATCATTATTTTTTAATCTAAAAGAGGATGAAGAAATACTATGTTTTCTCCATCCTCTTAATTGCTCTGTTATCCCGATTTTTCGACGTTTCAAAAGTTTTCTTGTTCCTTCTAACTGCTCTGCTCCTGCCACATATCCAACTGCAGCAAGAAGAAGCACTCCGACAGAACCACATAATGCTGTAGAAATCTTAGCACCAAAACTTAACATAGAAACAACGATTCCTTCTTGTCTCACACCTATTTTCCAAACGCCATACTCAAGAGAATCTCCAACAAGACCGAAGCAAATATTAAAAATTGCAAGAAATAGTGGTGCAAACATCAGGTAAGGTCTGAATTTCCCCCATTTGGTATGTGTCCGATCTGCGGAATGCCACCGGGGACGGGAAAGCCACCGGGGACGGAGTTTTTGGCTCAATTATCGTCTCCGATGGCTTTTTCACTAATTTCATCGAACAAAAAAGTTTCACTGAAAAAAACCAGTAGGGACGGAGAAAAAGCCATTTTCTCCGTCCCCACTGGTTCACCAATCAATATTTATACAATTCTACATATTTCCATCCCGGCATATCTCCAAACTGAACCATCATCTTTTCATCTCCATTAAGGATTCTTCCAGCCTTCCATTCGCCATTCACGACATTACCTTCCTCTAAACGCAGGATATCTACTTTCTTATTCTCTCCTGCTTTTGCACGAAATGTAAAGTTACTCATCATTCCTCCAATCAGAAATTTATTTGGAGCGAGCTCATAAATCACACCTGCTGCTAATGGTTTTGCCTGTCCCTTCGGTGCATAAGCAATCGCAATATCATATTCTTCGCAGCTAAAATATGTTCCATAATCTGTATCGGATTTTTTCACATAACTCATCAGCTTATCTGTTCCACGATATTTCAAATATAATGGTTCCATCTGCTCAACCATTTCATAAGTACGTTTTAAATAATCTTTGCTTCCTGTGATATCAAATGCAGATGGGTCAATATTCAGAGCAATCATAACTTCCATTGGCGGCTTGTCAATTGCTTCCGGCGGCAATACAAGTTCTTCAATTCCGAATGGTGAATAACAGATTGCATTTTTATTTGCAAATGCATACAAACAATAAGAAGAAGTTACTGCATCTTTTCTTACTTCCGGAATTACCAATGGATTTCCTTCATATCCGTATTCATCGATTACATTTGCTACATACGGAACGTAAATATCCGGTGCCAATGTAAATAATGATGGAGCTACAATTTTCCAGATTTTATGCACCTCTTTTACCGGCCCACCTGACGGATATGAGCCTACATACCATGGATACTGGCGAAGCCATGCATTGGCATAACACGGAAGTTCATACTCCTTCTGTCCTGCTTTTGTAATTTTTTCTACTGCCTTTGCAAAATAGTAAGCCATAAAATATTCTTCCGCATTCTCGGCAAATACTTCTTTCCAACTTCCTTCTGTCGCACATAATTCTTTCAATTCTGCTGGTACTACTTCTTTGAACTTTTCTTCCGCTTCTTTGCTATAATCTCGTTCCGTACCAAGCAGACCTATTTCATTTTCTACCTGCACGAAGATTACTGTCGATTTCTGCTCATCAATTTCGCGGATATGTGCCATCACTTTTGCAAATGCATTCGCATCTTTTTCTATCGCAGCCTCGCAAAATGGTGAAATTGTATTGATTGATTCTCCATTTACCTTGCGTACACGAAAGTATGTATCTGTATCCTGTTTCATCCAAGCAGGCACATACATAGATTCAGCGTTCTTCCAAAGCCCAAACCACAAGAAAATTAAATGTTTCTGTTCTTCTCTTGCCTGGCCGATTAATCCATCTAGCAATGTAAAATCAAATATTCCTTCTTGCGGTTCCATTGTCTCCCAATATAGTGGAACAATTACTGAGTTCATATTTAATTCTCTTAGTGCCGGCCATACATGCTCTTCCATATAATCCAGATTGCTGGCACTTGAATTGTGAATCTCTCCGCTGCGTGCAAAGAATGGTTTGTCGTGAACATATAATGTTGGGATTCCGTTGTCGTTTTGAATTCTTGGTATCATGATTTGCTCTCCTTTTTCTGATTCTTGCTTTTCTCTGTTCGAACATGTTTCTTGTCCTTATTATATTCCACTATATCTTTTGTTCTCAATCTTAATATCGTAATATTTATATAACAATATTAAGCATATGAATTGTTTACTTCTTTTCTTTTTGGTATACTATTTAAAAATGAATTGATTAATCAATCAAAAACAGACTACTCAACAAACAAAGGATTTATAATTATGCTTTACAATCTCCACTACTCCAATAAATACAACTTTCTCCCGCTTCTACCTAAACTTCTCGGTGTCAATCACCTTCAGGAACCCGTACAACGACCACATGGGTTTCCTGTCTTTCAGTGGTTCTACTGCGTAAAAGGGCAAGGAGAATTTATCATCAACGGGCAACGCTCTATCATTTCCAAAGGACAGGGATTATTGATTTATCCTCACATTCCCCACTCTTATAAAGGACTTACCTCCGACTGGACCGTTCATCTTATTGGATTTGGTGGAAATGCATGTACCGAAATATTACAGACATTGCATATGTTAGAGAGTGGCGTGTATCACTTTTCTAATTCAGATATCTTTCCTACTCATATTGAAAATTTGCTCTATCTTTCGCAACGTGATATCACCGAAAAAGAAACTGAGTTATCCAAAGCCTGTTACAGTATGCTTTTAGATCTGTCACCTTGTATTCGACAGATTCACAATACAACTGCCACTTATGAAAACGAACTGGTTCGTAAACTGATTGATTATATGGAGGAAAAATATGCCTGCGATATTTCTCTGAACGAACTGGCAGACTATGTAAATTTATCCAAAGAATATATGTGCAATCTCTTTAAACATACAATGCACCAGACAATTATGCAGTATTTACAAACTGTTCGTATTAGTCGTGCACGTATATTTCTAATTCAATATCCTGAAAAACATGTTGCTGAAATTGCACATATGTGTGGTTTTGAGAGTCCAAGCTATTTTGGAAAAGTATTTAAAAAAATTGCCGGATGTACACCCGACAATTTTCGAAGATAATCATTTTTCTTTTTCTTCCTCTAACAGATTATCTTTTTGTTATTTGTTATTTTTTAGTTCTTCTCTTATCTCTGTAAATGGCTTGATTTTTTCCGGATTTTCTTTGTGTTCACCTATGTGTTTTTCCATCCACACCATATCATACCATCGCCCAAATTTGTTACCGCATTGTTGAAACCTTCCAACCAGACGATATCCCATATGGTCATGAAACTGCACACTATTATTCGTAAAATGTTCATCTTCTACTGCTGTATACGCAATACAGGCATTTAAATTAAGAATATTTTGCATTTTAAGAATGTTTTCCAATCCTTCATATAAAGCTCTGCCAACACCACTCTTTCTCTGATCTTCACGTACATATATCGTAGTTTCAACTGCCCAGTCGTATGCGGCACGGTTTTTAAATACACCTGCATATGCATATCCTAAAATTTCTCCCTCTTTTTCCTCTACAATGTATGGATATTTTTTTAGAATATTTCGTATTCGTTTTCTAAATTCTTCCACAGATGGAACTTCGTATTCAAATGTTATTGCTGTTTTTTCTACATAAGGTGCGTAAATATTCAAAAGTTCTTCTGCATCATTTTCTGTCGCAATTCTAATCATTTTCCATCTCCCTCATTCTTCTATATAACGTAGACTTTGACATTCCTACTGCTTGTAATGCTTCTTCCAAGGAAATCTCTTTTTTTTGAAAGCGCCTAATCTGCTCTTTCAGAAACTGTTCATCAACTTCCTTTCGTTTTCTGCCTTTATAAATACCCAGCTTCTTCGCCTGCTGAATTCCTTTCTGCTGTTGTTTCTTTCTCTGACTTTCATCCATTTCACATAAATGCTCAAAAATTGGCATCCATGCCTGATAATCTTCCACACACAAATGTAATTTTTCTTTTTTTGAAGTCAATTGAATACCATAGTGCATCATACGATTCAGTCTTTTCACACATTCTTTTGAATTTGTTCCCAATGTTGCAATGCTTTCTATAATAAATTCATCTCCATACTGTCCATCTTCCAACGCTTGTCGCAGTATTGTAGAATTTTGGATTTCTTGTGTTCTCATGTCATCTCTTGCACGTTCTACAATTAAATTATCTATTGCCGCACGCAAATCCGTACGAATGAGCCATTCCAATCTATCATAATAATCCAATCCAACACTTTCCAACAACTCCCACAAATCTTCTCTGGAAGGTCCAGGTGTTCTCTCTGTAATAAAAACAGGCACATAATTCACTCGATAATAATGCTCCAATCTCAAACTCATATCAATTCCCGGTATTCCCTGAAATACTTTTGTAGAAAGAGTATCAATAATTGTCCAAAATGGACTGATAATATATTGAAATTCTTCATTTTCAAATTGTTCATATGTGATTTTACCAACTTGTATTTTTTCATTTTCTTTTGTTACCGCCTTAATAATTCCACTATTGCGATAAATCGGTGTATCTAAAATTGGCTTTGTATATTCATTTCTTGCAACCCAATCCGTCCTCACATATGTTTTCATTCCGTCTCACCTCACATGACTTTCCCGATTAATTTTCGATATGGTTCTTTTATCATCACTTCGTATCTTAAATGCAACATACTTTTATAAAATGTCTTGCGAACCATTGATATTTCCTCTACTCCATCTATTATTTTTTCCATCTTTTCTAAATCAATCTTTGGTTTCATTCGTATCAAAGCATCGTTACATTCTTTATATTGTAAACTATCAATCAATTCATAATATGAACTCTTTTTCCCTTGTAATAAAATCTGTGACGTAGGAAATGTATAGACTCTCTTTAACATTTCTTCTTCCGAATCTAGTATTCTCTGCAACTTTATATCTGTATTCAAGCGCGGGAATAGTGCTGATCCATTATCATATATCGGAGCTATCCGATACTGATTATCCTTTTTCAAAAATCCCCAATTTGAACCATGTCTGTCAAAATTTCCAATCCATGCATCAATTAAATACATATTCCAAAAATGTTGTATTGTCCCTTCTACATCTGTTAATTTCATATTCTCTTCCAACATCCGCATAATATCATCATATGTGTATTTATATCGTTCACGACTTTGCTCTAATGTACTATCCCCGACATCATTGAACGGAACAAATATTTCATCTTCACCAATAAAATCTTTTATTATAACTGCTGGATTCCCATCACAAGTTCCAAGAAAAGTCTGCTGTGTTTCCAGTCCTACCATCTGGAATAAATGAGAACCAATATATTCTGATATATGACTATATGTGATTCCCTGATGTGAGTTCTTCGCATATTTTACTATATATGGTTCTCCTTGAATTAAAATTCCTTTTTTCCGCTCTGCCCCTGTATAGTATCGCCCACTTGGTTTATATTTTGAATAATCCATTTTATCACATCCTACACATTTATTTCATATAATATAACATTCAATGTATTGTGTGTCAATAGAGTATAGCTTTATATTGATACTATCTGGTTCTTATTTTAAATTTCTAATTATTTAATCCTTTTTTATTTAAAATATTTAAGTCGAAAAACGGACATACCAGATTTTCTCCAATCTAGTACATCCGCCTTTTCACAAGATTTTATTCAATTTTTATCAAGGTCAGTTTTTCTTATTTATCACATGCACGTTTTCCTGCATCCAGATCAGCTCTGATTTCTGCAACTTTCTTAGGTGAAAGTTTATAGAAGAGCAATGGTACACAAGATAACAGTCCGATTACAAATGGAACCATGTTTACTACAATATTGATTCCCTGTTTAGCTGCTGCTGTCTGCTCTGCACCTGCTACATATCCTGCTGCTGCAAGTAGAAGTACTCCGGCAGAACCACTGATAGCTGTAGAAAGTTTTACACCAAAGCTTAACATAGAAGCTGCAATACCTTCCTGACGACGACCGAGCTTCCAGTCTCCATATTCGATAGAGTCTGATACAAGACCGAAACAAACTGATGATGATGAGTTACAAAGTCCGCAGATGAATGATACACCAAGTAAATATGGTTTATTATCTGTTGGATTAATAAACATCAGCAAGAATCCAATACACATGATAATATTCAAAATAATCAGATACCATTTTTTCGTAAATGTCTTTGTTCCCCATGGAATAAAGAAGTTACCAATTAACTGAGCAACTGTCATTGTTGTAAATACTGTTGCGATAACAGTATAATCACCAACTACATAAATGATATAGTATGTAAGCAGTCCCATACGACCAGATACACAAATTGTACCCAAAATTGTTGCAAGAACTACCATCAATAACTGGTCATTCTTTACGATTTCTTTCAAACTTCCAATAAAACCAAGTTTCTCTCCCTGAGCATTTGCATGCAACTGCTCTGCATATGTTTCTTTACATCCGGCTCCACAGATCCAGAATACAGGAATCATGATCAGTGATAAGATTACTGTTGTAACAAAATATCCATGAGCATTTGCTACCTCAGCTCCACTAAAGTGAAGAATCATTGGCATTGCACATGCTGAAAGGATAATTCCAATTACAGAAGAACCAATTCCTCTTGCTGTAGCAAGATTCATACGAACCTGTGAATCAATAGCGATTACATTCTGTAATGCCTGATATGAGATAGAACATGCTGTGTATGCCATACCTGCACCAACGTAAGTGAGCAGACATAAGATTACTTTAGCTGTTCCCTGCACTGGGAATGCTGTAAATGTTAAAATGTTAAAAATCGCAAGAACAGGTGGTGCCATATACAAATATGGTCTGAATTTACCCCATTTTGTATGTGTTCTGTCTGCGATGTTTCCCATCATTGGGTCGTTGATAGCATCCCAAATACGTGCGATCAACATGATCATTGAAATTGCTCCGGCAGCAAGACCTACAACATCTGTGTAGAATAACATCAGATAGTTGTTGATCATGTACCAGCTCATCTGGCAACCGACTTCTCCTAAACTATAACAGAATGCCAGTTTTGGGCTTGTTTTTTCTTTTGCATTATTACCCATTTTTCATCCTCCTCTTTCGGTCATTGACCTATTTCCTTGATGAAGAAATATTATCATTTTAAAGGCATTTACAACTATGTAAAAAAATTCAATATCCTTATATAGAATTGTTCTTTTTTAAGAAAATTTTACATCAGGTTTATAAACAACAAATTTTGGTATCAGATTTTTGTCCTTTTATCTTTTATAATAATAGAGCTACTTCAAGCATCTATTCATGCTTAAAATAGCTCTCTACATTACAACTCTCCTACTACAATTCCTTGTATCTCCTGCGCTGCAATACGCGTTTCTACTATGAGTGTATGATTTACTGCTTCTACTTTACGAATTGTCAACTTCGGCTGACACCACTTTTTCAGATAATCCACTTCCTGTAAAGATAAATCATTGAAATAATCTAATTCTTTCCATTCATTCTGAACATTTCCATTTGTCTGACTGACTGAAAATGTTTTGATAATATACGTTCCATTATTTACATTATCAATTTTAAAACTCATCTGCATACTTTCATTATCTGAATAATATCGCTGTTGATTTTCCAATTCTATCTCGTTTTCATTTCTTGAATAGTATCGGAAATTTAAATGCTTATAATTATGACAACATATGAAGAACAAACCATTTTCTTTATAAGAAATAATAGCATTTTTATTTTTCCCTAAAATATAGTGCTCTAAATGATTCATAAAATCAAACGCATAATATGCCGGTTTACAGATACCATTTCTACTTATCAGACCACATCCGCCAAACAGAAATTCATCTGAATCAATACTCTCTGAAAAAATATCTGTTGCAACCCAATACCCCAGTGCTTTTACTTCACCATAATTTTCAATCAAGTTTTTCATTATGTATGCACTCTTATAAGTTCCATCATTCATACAATTTCGGTTTGATAATGTAGAACTCCATTCTGTTACTAACAGCTCTGTTTCATCCATACCAACTCGTCTCAAATCTGTTTTCGCTTGTTGAATTTGATGGTACAAATAACTGGTATCTGAAGAATATGGATTTCTTCCTGCATCCAGAATCTCTGCATCTCTCAAATACGGATACGAATAGAGCGAAATAAAATCAGGTTGGTGCTTTTTCTTTTTCCACTCAGAGAGTAATTGACAAAATTCCTCTTCCATCATATTTAAGCTAAATCCTGCACCACCCACTTTAATGTTCGGTGCATAATTTTTAAATATTCCAGCTATGGTATCAAATACTTTAAAGTATTCCTCTGCATCTACATTTTCTTGAACTACAGAATTCTTCTCTATCTCAATATACCAGCTTTCCACCACTTCCATACCATAACGTCTTGTCCAATGTCGGATTAATTCTTCCAGAAAACTTTTATTATTTTCAATCATAGCTATATTATTTTCATCATTCATACTAAGAAGTGATCGTTCTATTTTTTCAAAAATTATATGATTTTTAAATCCTAATTCTATATGCAGTTTGATGTTCAGTCCAACAAGAAAATCAATCACCTGATCCAACAAGGTGAAATTGTATTTTGTATTTTTTTCATCTATGTGGATCATCATTTTTTCTGAAAAAAACTGCCAAAATCTCATGTATTCAAATCCGAGATGTTCTTTTAAATATTGTACCTGCGCCCTGACATCATATCGCATCAAATTTTCTGCCGGTCCGATATTTATCAGGCGTCTCCAATATTTTTTTGTTTTTTCTTTCTTCTTCGTATCTACTTCTAACACTGATACAACCGAATCTGCCGCCTCAGAAGTGCTGACCAAGTTGGATGCCAGATATTGTTCTACCTTTTCCAGTACCGCTGTGCCATTCTCTGTATTTTCTGAATTCTCTGTTTTTTTCTGCATTTGTGTGCGATACTCCGCAGGTGTGATCTGATAGCTTTCTTTAAACACTTGATTAAATGATGCCAGATTAGAAAATCCATTATCCATCGCAACTTTCAATATTGTTTTATCTGAATATAACAGCTCACTTACTGCATGGTCCAACCGAATATTATTCAGCAATTTCAAAAAGCTCATCCCGAAGTTTTTCTTTATGTATTTAGAAAGATATGCATTCGACAAATATAATCGTTCTGACAGCTCCTGCAATGTAATCGGTTCTCTGTAATTTGTCATGATAAAACTCATAATCTCATTCATACGCTCATCTTGTATTCCACGCAGCGAATCGTATTGCTTCATTCCTTTTTTCACAATAAAATCCGATGTAATCAGATAAATCAACTGGTAATAAATACTATTCTTTAATGCAATTGCCTGTCCTTCTGTCGCCTGATATAAATTAAAAATCTGGCGGATATAATATCTCATTTTTTCATAGCTTTCTGATTTTTCCTCCGCAGAATTACACCAGAAAAACGGCTGTTCCCCACTAAATATTTCTGTCAGCATCGTATAATCAATAAACAGACTGCCAAACAACACCTCATCATCAGAAAAATATTCATGGCGCACCTTGGAGTTGATCAGTATAAAGTCCTCTGCATTTAAATGATGCGATTCTTCCTCATAATTGATCTGAAGCGAACCATCCAACACATAGATAATCTCAATATCCTGATGAAAATGCATAATCTGTTCCCGCTTGGTAGAAAAACAACAGCGGACAATATTTTCATATTTCACCTTACGTACCCTCTCTCTAATATGTCTTGGAAACATACAAACAGCAGACAATCTTCTGTCTGCTGTTTGTATGTGAATTTCTTATTTTCTATTATACTATTTTTTTTAATTTTGAAAAGCTATTTTTTACTCAAAAAAATCTTTACATTTCCGTACATTCCTGTCGGCTCCAGTGTTTCATGACTAAAATCAAATGGCGGTCTCATACCATTTAGCTGCTCTCTTGCCGGTGTTGTTGCAACCTCGATCACAATCTTGTTTATACCTGTTTTCAAATAGTTTGTTATATTCATCTGATACGGCGGACGGATACATTTTCCTACTTCATTTTCATTTACAATAACCTTCATCACTTCATAAACATATTCTGCATACAGATAAGCTTCCGTCGGTATTTCTTCTAGTTCCGCCTCAGATTCATAACGAATGATTCCTGAAAATGTCGGTTCTTTAAATGAAATCGGCTCCAGCGTTTCCATCTGGATTGTTTCCCCGAAATCTGGATAGTCAATTGCTCTTACCTTGCTTACTTTCCATGATGTCAGTCCAATCTGTTTCTCGCAACTATTTCTCTGCTTTGCAAATGACTTGTGTTCTATTCCTGCTTCTTCATCTTTATTTTCAGTAAATACTGCTATTTCTCCCGATTCTAATTCCAATGAAATCTGTACTGCATTTTCATTTTTTAGAATTGCCGGAACATTTTCAATTTTTTGATATTCTTGATTCCAGACATCATAATATATAACATCTTTTGTTGCCGAAAGCGTTACATTTCCTGCAAATTTATCCTCAGCGGATTCATTTAAAAACACAAACAAATTTTTTCCATCCTTTATATAATGGTAAAAGCTCAAATCTTTAAACTCTGTATCTACAATAATATCATATATACCCTTATTTTTTAATGCTGTTGAAATATCGGAAAGTGCAATTACTTTGCAAGCTGAAAGTACAGAAAGATTATCTCCATTTACTGTTCTTTCCGGCAGTTTATCTGTAAACATAACTGGAAATTCTGGATTTTCTTTTACAAATTCCACGAAATCTGCCGCAATTTGCTCCGTATAAGGAACGACCAATGCTTCAAAACGGATTCCATTTATATATAATACATTGTCTTCCACTTTTCCATTGTAGGCTTTGAGGTTTGTTAACATATCTCTGCTCACAATATTGAAATCTATCTGATGCTCTATGAGTTCTCTGCACACCTTCTGCATCGGCATATGATTTCCAGCCCAGTCAGCTTCACCATCGTACAAAACTGCAACGGATGCTACATGTAAACCATTACTTAGCAATTTACACATTCTGTCTCCATATTTCATTAATTCTGCAAAATAAGGAAACTGTGGGTTATTTCCTCTTGCGTAAAAATGTGGCGGGCAATCAATATCCGGATACTCCGCCATAGAAAATGCATGTGGAACCAGATAATTGATACCTTTTACCAACAGATGATCCAGTAAATACTTCATATCACGGACGCCGAATTTCCATCCGTATGCTCCGAACAGCTCACACATTGTTCTTCCTTTTTTCTTTGGATCCAATTGACCACATGAAGCTCCCAGTTTTCCCAATGCGTAGTGGAAAAATTCCCCGTCAATATCTGTCATTTGTTTACGAGTCTGTGTCGGTGCCCCGTAAATAATCTGACCTCCAATCACATCAATACCTGCCATATCCTGCCCTGCCATTGCCCGGAAATAATGTGCAGCTCCCATACCCAGTCTGCTGTGTGTTCCATTATCCTCAACAACATGTCCGATATATTCTACTCCATGTGCTTTGCACCAATTACCTAACTGTTCACTAAAGTTTTTCTGATATAATTTTGAGACAAAGTCCATATAATCAAAGCGAATCTGCAATTGTTTCTCTTTTTCTTCTGTCTCTTCAAATAAATATGGAAGATAGTTTACATACTTCGTACCATATTTTTCTTCCAGCATCTGCTGTAGTTCATCACTCCATGGCAATGGCATCTTTGGCTTTCCTAGTTTTGCATCAAAGCAGACTTCTTTGATATTTCCAAACTGTGGTTCATCTGAAAAGAACCCTGCGATTGTCTTGCCAAATTCCTCTTTATACTGTTTATAATGTGGCTCATAAACTGCCTCTATCTGTGTGCTTGCAGATTCTCTGTCGATCATATTGATATAAGTATCATTTCCGCCATCTGTTTTTGTTTTATAAATGACATGCACGCGCCACTGTCCTTTTGGCAATTCGAAATTTACATAATTGCCTTCCACTTTATCTGTCAAATCAATCGTCTCTTCATGGAATAAATGCCCATTAGCACATCGGATTGCAACAACCGCAAGAATTTTATTGTTTGCCCGTTCTTCCATATCTACCGGATTTCCGATTTCCCAGTATCCAATTGTCGGGCGAAGCATTCTACTTACATCCAATGTCTGATATCCACCACTTCCAAATACATCTGCAACAGTTGTTGTGATATATGTTTTTTTACGCTCTGGATATTTCTCTGCTATCAAGCCATTTGCATATCCTGTCGGAAAATGTTTATCGTCCAGAATCCATATTTGCATTCCATATTTTTTTGCTTCGGCAATGACGATATCCATATCATGCCACCAGCCTTCTTTACAAAATTCATCGTGCGGGCGTGCTTCCACGCAAATTGCTTTAATCCCACACTCATGAATTTTCTCAATCTCTGTTTTCAGAATACTCTCATCTTCACCACGCATCCACAAAAAAGGGAAAATATGATTTTCTTCTACTCGATTACTCATATACTTAAACCTCCTGATTTTTAACCTTGTTTACGTCTTTATCTAGGATGAATTATACTTGAATCTGTTTCGAAAAAAATGTATATATTTTCCCTTTCCAATGTAAATTTATGACCTTTTCAGTGTATATCCACGTTAATTCATGTACATTTTCGTCTAAATCTATGTTTCTATATTAACCTGTGATTTCTACGATACATATCCGGTGTCATATCATATTCTTTTTTAAATTTCTTACTAAAATGACTGTAATCAAAACAGCCGACTTCCTGACTGATTTCTGATAATGATTTATCCGTTGTACTCAACATCTCTGCTGCACATTTCATTTGCAATGAATTTACAAGTACCCCAAAAGTCTTACCTGTATACTTTTTCAGCATCCTGCTCATATAAGACTCACTATAATTAAAAAATTCTGCAACATTTTTCAATGTCACTTTATTATAATTCACAGAAATATATCCTAATACTGCAACAACATTTTCATCTGGCTTTCTATCAAGTGGCTTTGAAACCTGTGCAAGCATTTCATAATTTCGGATAATATGAATGAATAGCTGTCGCACATAAAGCTCCAAACTTTGTCTGTACGCATACCTTTTCTCTGTTATTTCCTGAAACATATGCTCGTATACCAGTTTAATCCATTCATCCTGTCCTGTCGGAAAAATAATATATGGACTGACGCTTTTTCCATATAATATATTTTCAAAAAAATCCGCAAGCAAATGTTTTTCTTTAACCATTGCCAAGAAAGATTCATCCAATTGTTTCTTACTCATCAAAATATTCAGCACAATGCTTTCGTCATCAAGTGCCGTAATCGTATGCATCGATTCCGGTGCAAGAATACATAGATCTCCTTCCTTCATTTCAAATGCCTGGTTTTCCACATAATGCGTACATTTTCCACTATATACATACGCAATCTCTACAAAGGAATGATTATGCAATATCGGATAGGAATAGCGACTATGTCTAACCATATTGATTTCAGCGTTTTCTGTTGTTTTCTCCACATCCACAACTGTAATCCCATGATGGTCCTTTGAATATTTCGTATACAGATCTTCCTCTATCTGCAATTGAGGATGCTCTTTCATAAGTTTCTGATAGGTTGCATATTGCATCGGAACTGATAATATTTCTCTATACTGACCTTGGTATAATTTTTTTAAAAATTTTTCCTGCTCTGTTAATTCTTTGAAATCCATCTGTTTATCTCCTGCAATTATGTTTATCTTCCTTCATATTTCCTTTTTCTTCTTCCTCTATGCATCATTCCTTGTCAGTTTTCGAATCCAATTTCCATAATGAGATTCTAAAAATGCCGGGACGCATTTGAAAATCTGATCTGCATTCAAACAGCATACAACAACCGCCGGTGATGCCTTTACAACAAAAGCCATGAAAAGAGATAATGGAATAACAATTCCCCATATGCTGATCAAATCCATTTTAACAACAAACATCGTATTGCCACCGCCTCTAATGATTCCATTATTAGTTGGCATCTGGTAAGACATTCCTACATAAACAACGCTTAATATAATTAGAAATGTGTTTGTCATCTCCATTGTCTCCTGCTTCAAATCATACAAGGACAAGAATGGAACACGGAGGAAGAATAACGCAATTCCGGAACATACACCAATGACAATAAACAATCTCTGTAATCTTTTCGCATAGCTTTTTACCTGTTCGATGTCTCCCACTCCGATTGCTTTTCCTATAATAATTGATGCCGTTGATGCTGCTCCGACCGCTGTGGATTTCATTAACAAAAACAAGGTCGATGCCGCACTGTTTGCTGCGATTGCTGTCGCCGTCATATGACCGAGAATTGCTGTCTGTAAGGCAGTATTCACGCCCCACAATCCTTGTGTAAATACCATTGGAGCGGTAATTTTCGTATAGTCTTTTGCTAACTGCTTATCCAGTGAAAAATAATCCGATAATCTTATCTGTAATTTCTTATCTTTCTTCTTGATATAGAAAATTAGTACAATGATTTCCATAATTCGTGCAGTCAAAGTACCGATTGCTGCTCCGACAATTCCAAGCTCCGGTGCCCCAAAATGCCCGAAAATCAATACATAGTTGATTCCGCAATTTACAAAGAATGTCATCACAGATAACTGAAATGCTATCTTCACTGTCTCGACACTTCGCATTGTTGCCAGTAGTATCTGCGTAATTGCAAAAAACAAATATGTAAATCGAATTACGTTTAAATAACTCACTCCTGCTTCAATAATCGGTCCATCTGTTGTAAATATACCAACTGCCTGATATGGGAAGAAACTCACCAGCACAAACAATACAACTGCAATAAAAATTGCTGCATACATCGCTATAGCTGCAATCTTCTTCATCGGTCCGGTCTGCTTCTTCCCCCAATACTGACTACAGAAAATAACCAAACCATCTCCCAAAGCTAATAAGAGCTGCTGATAAACAAATTGTATCTGATTTACTGCTGCCGCCCCTGATAATGCGGTTTCACTGTATGCCCCAAGCATTACGTTGTCCGCCAGATTGACGCTGATTGTAATGATATTCTGTAATACCAGTGCCACATATATGTTGAAAAAATTTTTATAAAAACCTTTTTGCTGATTCAAAATTATCCCTTCATTCCTTTTTGTTCTTTATATCTCTTTTTACACTATTCCAATCACAGATTCCTGCCAATAAACGCCCTCGCATTTTCAAAGAATACTTTCTCTGTCAGTTTCTCTCCAAATCCATGTTCCAACATTGCCTTTCTCAAAACAGGCATCGACTGCACCCCTTGTATACCATCTAGGAATTTTCCGCTGCATCCGTCAAAATCTCCCCCTAGCACAAGTACATCTTCGCCGCCCAGGTTCAGCACAGCATCCATATGTTTTATAATTGCTTCGATATCTTCTGTTCCGCCAACAAAATTCCGATAGTAATTCATCCCGATCAAGCCCTTTCTTCGGATTAATTCCTGAATCTGTTCTTTCTTTAGATTTCTCGGATGATTACACAATGCTCTTACATTGGAATGCGATGCTATGATTGGCTTGTCCGTCATCTGGAATAAATCTTCAACCCCTCTATCGGATAAATGTGAAATATCCAGAACTATTCCCTGTTGTAGCAAGAATTTTACGATATCCTTTCCTCTATCCGTCAATCCTTGTTCCTGATCAAAAGCTGCACCGCAGGCATATTCATTTTCATAATTCCATGATAATAGAACAAATAAGAAACCAAGTTCACGAATCTGTTCTACGTCTTTCCCCATGATTGATACATCTTCAACTGATAAAAATGCGGCAGCTTTTCCATTTTGATGCGCATCTTCCATTTCCTTTGCCGATGTGCACAATTGGATTTTGTTTTCTGCTTTTCGTAATAATTCCATCACTTTTTCATAGCTTTTACGAAAATCACTACTTTCCATTCCGGGCAGAATTTCTTTCCTATTTTTCCAGATTGCAAAAATCTGAGTGTATGTATCCGCAAATTTTTCTATACGATGTAAATCTATATCGCAAGTATTTTTTTCCAGAGTTTCTCCTTCTTTGATAACCTGTGTCAATGTATCTGCATGACAATCAAAATATTTCATCTTATACTCTCCATTCTAAAATCTGAAAAAGGCAGACGCCTCCTAGCGCCCGCCTCATTTTCTCACATTTCTTTTTTGATGACTCACAATATGCTGTGTCAATCAACCTCTGTTCTTACAGAATTCCAAACTCCTGCATTGCTTTCTTCAACTGCTCTTTGTGCTGTGGCTCCAGTTCTGTCAACGGAGCTCTAAGTGGTCCGCATTCTTTACCAAGCATATTCATAGCTGCTTTTACCGGAATCGGATTCACTTCACAGAATAAGGCATCACACAGTGGAAGTGCCTTTAACTGCATCTGACATGCTTCTGCTGTACTTCCTGATAAATATTTGTAAACCATATCATGAACATATGTCGGTGCCACATTTGACAATACTGAGATTACACCGATTCCTCCTAATGAAAGAAGTGGCACAACCTGATCATCATTTCCAGAATATAAATCTACATTACCATCACATAAATGCATAATCTGTGCTACATTACCAATATCCCCAGATGCCTCTTTGATTCCGACAATATTCTCTACATTCTTTACAAGATGTGCAACTGTTGCCGGCTGGATTGCACAACCTGTACGGCTTGGTACATTGTAGAGAATGATTGGAGCTTTCGCTTCCTGTGCAATAGCTGTATAATGTGCGATCAGTCCATTCTGTGTTGCCTTATTATAATATGGTGTTACTAAAAGAAGTCCGTCAGCACCTGCTTCAGATGCCTCTTTAGACAGCTGAACTGCTGTTGCTGTACAATTAGAACCTGTTCCTGCAATAACCGGGATTCTGTGGTTTACTCTCTCAATTGCAAATTTGATCACATCAAGATGTTCCTGCTCTGTCATAGTAGCAGACTCTCCTGTAGTTCCACAAATAATGATGGAATCTGTCTCGTTAGCAATCTGCTCTTCCAGAATCTCGTCTAATTTATCATAGTTTACTTCATAATTATCCTTCATCGGTGTAATAAGTGCTACACCTGCGCCTTTAAAAATTGCCACTTCTTTGTCCTCCTAAATCTTCAACATTGTTGTTACCCTGACGGATTACCTTATATTACTTTGCACGCCACTTATATATGTATATGCATCGCAACATAAAAAGAAACGGCAAGATGCGCCGTTCTAAAATATACATATTGTATATATCAGATAGCTCCCCATCCTGCGATGACAGTCGTGTCGTTCTTCACGCCACGCCCAAGTGATATAGCTCCAGGTTATTCCATATCCTTTCGGCATCTTCTCCTTTTTGATGACTTCTTCTGTCCCTGTCCATCCGACATCATACTCATAAAAAATGCAACCTCTATCTACGTTTCCTAATTAACAATAAAAGTGTAACACTGCCGCCATTTCTTGTCAAGGAAACGACGGCATATATTCATTTTTCTTTTTTTACTGAATTCTTGTTATTTTCCTTGATTCCAGTAACGCTGTTTCTGTTTGTCATCTAAACTGTTGACAAAACGTTTTTTATATATAAGGAAGTCTTCCAAATCCATCAAAATATGATACAACATTGCCTGACTTTCAAAATCTTCTCTGGTAGTCGGAAGTTTATCTTCCTTAATATGTTGAAAAATTTCTTTTAATTTGTCCATCTGCGCTGTCGGCTCATTTCGCTCTGTTACATACTCCATCATATATAATACATATTCTGAAATAATCAATGCCTGCTGAGGCATCTTTCGGATTCTCTTCATCTCATAATGCAAGTTATGTATGGTATTGCATTGTTTCATCCGCATCTCAAAATAATTAATATAATATTCCGGATGTGACTGAAATGTATTGTCCTGATATTCATAAGCATCATCAATAAATACATGAATCTGTGATTCCAATTCACGAATTGCTGCCCAAATATCATACTGCATTTCTTTATCCGCAAGATAAGCCGCAATTGCTCCCAGTATCATCTGCATTCTATTCTCTGTATAACGCATGTTTCGCACAAGGTCTTTACGTTGTCCTGCATAATCATAAAACAGATTTAATACTACCGCTACTGTAATTCCTATTAGAACTAACATAAATTCATTAAATACAAAACTTGCTTCAAAATCTCGCTTTGCCATAAAATGCATACCTATCACTGCATTTACCGATATTGTAGCCTTCCATCCAAATTCTTCTGAGACAATTACTATTAAAAATATATAAATACCATATGCCAGCCATTCTGATTGAATCTGGGTAAATACAACCCATGCAAGCACTGATGATACTAAAAACGTCACCAGACGAAACCAGGATAGTTTCACCGTTTCCCATTTTGTTGTAACCAATGTCAGCAAAGCAATACTTCCCGCTGAAATTGCATATTCTAAATTTAATACTTCTGCAACATAAATTGCAGCACTGCTTCCTATTGCAATCTTAATTGCCTGCAGCAATCGTTTTTTCTGCTGCTTCTTTTTCATCAATTTTTTCAATTATATTATCCCCGTTTATTACCTCCCCAAATCTTTGCCCTGCATCTATCTTATCTTGTATTTTTTTACTTTGTCAATTCTTCCTTTTGCAATTTGCACAAAATCGGAAATTTTCACAAATCTCTTTATTTATTATTGGTTGCTTTTCATAGAAATCAAAAGTGAACAGTAACCAGAAGCATTTTTACATAAAAGTCTTCAACTGACTCCTTGCTGTTTTCGTCATCCTATTATATACTAATATGGTGGTTTTATCAGATGAGCATTACTTTCAAAGCAATTTAGAATAACATCTGATTTACAACTTGAGATAGACTGAAAAGAAGGAGGAAAAGTCATGAAATTCATATATCCAGCTGTTTTTCATCAGACAGAATCCGGCGGTTATAAAGCATACTTCCCAGATTTGGAATGTTGTACTGCAGAAGGTGATACACTTTTCGATGTACTTGATAATGCTAATGCAGCAGCAAGAGACTGGCTTACAGTAGAGCTTGAAGAGGAAAACGTTCAACTTCCACCTGTATCTGATGAGAGCGATATCACTCTGAAAGAGAATGAATTTGTTCGTAATATTTTAGTAAATATCCGATTCTATGAAGGATGGGACGAATAAGATATTCATTACACGGCATAATAAAAAAGCATGTTTCGATTATTTTAAGTAGCGCAATGCTATTTTCCCAATCGAGACATGCTTTTTTTAATTATTTATCTCTTTGATTTTTACAATCCGGTTCTTTCGCTTCGACCGCCATTCCATCAAATATACCTTATACCTAAGTGAATCTCTTGATGTTATAAATGGTTCTTCCCGCACTATATCCGCCTTGATTCCCTGTTCCTTTAGTTTTCTCTGTTCTTGTTTTGCACGTTCCAAAAGAATTCTGTGTTCTTTTTCTTCTTTCTCATCAAATCTTCTCTCCGGATAATCTGACGCAGCTTTTGTCAATTCTTCCGTTAAAAGATCAACCACTTCAGCGTGTACATTTTTATGGAGCATATTCGCTATCCACCGCGTTACCCACCTCCAAGAATGTTTCTTATAAAACGACAGAATACGTTGCAGTGATTTATCTTCTGTCTGCTTTGCAAATTCCATCATCACACAAATTGCATTTTCTGATGGCATCCATGGATTTTCTTTTGGTACAATATACTTCTCCGGAACTGCAGGATAGCAACAGTAATTTAATGGCGGAAACTCTGCAAGATTGGCTAATTTTAATTCTGCCGCATTGCAGTACACTTCTCCCAGATAATCTCGTTTGTCTCTTAAAATCGCAAGTCGGTATTCTAGCTGGCGAAGGTATTCATATCCTTCTACCCAGAAATGACCAACCTTTCCATAATCATACAAATGTGTCTCTAAAACAATATCTGCAAAGAACAAAGTACATACGGTGTCACCTTGATAAACCACCAATACAAATTCTTCCTTCTCTGTGTCGGGATTCTGATGTATTGAAAGTGACGCCTCTACATCTCCTTCATACTCTTTCTGATACAGCCCTGTTATTCTTGCTTGTTCAAATACCAGAAAGCTCTCCACTGCGTCATTCATTAAATAAACTGCCTTTAATTTTCCATCTATTACCTGATCGGACATTAATTCAAATTGTCCTTGTTCTAATAAATCTTCTAATTTAAGAATCGTATCGGAGATTTCAAATTTATTATTCTCGGTAATCATTTTGTAATCCTCTCGTTTATATGTTATGATGTAAATGCGTTTCCTTTAGGTAGATTGGTCGATAGTTTTTTGACAACTCTATTTTACCATAAATCTAAAGGAGATATTTTATTTTCACACAAAAAATGCTACACTTTAATCTGTCTATTACTGGTGGATGATTCGTGCTTAGCTTTAATAGTAAAGAACACTATTTGTATTACTTATTCTCTATTTTTTCATACATACCCTCTATCTACTAAAAAGTATTGCATGAATTCTGGTATAATCTGGAAAATCTAAATTCACATAACGTACATTTGAATTCCAACCATCGGCAACCATTACAGTATTAACTATATTGTTAGTACTAACATTTTTCAGTTGCATATAGCCTTCTGCAGTCATTTGATGCCCCTCCTGTTCTCCATTAGATCTATAGATAGCAACAGATAAATTTGCAATATTTCCAGAGTTAATGCAATTTTTAAATGTTTCGATTGTAGGATTTGCAATTATAGATGAGCTTAATGAGACGCCTCTTCTTGCACCGAACGTTACAAATCCTATAGGTGACTTCGTGTAATCAGTACTTCCTAATATAATGCCATTTTGAACAGCATATTGTGATGTGCCTGTTAAATCCCATAGTTCGATATACTCAGAACTTATAGTACTTGAGTTTCCAGTAACACAGCCGTAGAACATTGCACAATGATACAAAGCAGTTATAGCGCATGCATAGCGTCCAACGTGTTCGTCATAATAACTTCTAGGAAACGCTATGAATTGAGATACATGACCAATATCGATTACGGTATAGGTAGGATAAATATTATCTATGAAAATATCCGACCATGTACTTGGATTGGTTCCTCTTGCGCTTTCTGAAGTGACAGGTATATCTATTATTTCATTTGAATTTGTGATTAATTCATCATCTGAAATTTCTACGCCATAAGTTAAAGCATCTAATTTGTAAACTTTGGAAGTGTTCAATGAACGTGTATTACATTCTTGATAGCAAATAGAATAGAGACTAATAGAATTTTCTTCAAATGAATATTCACAAATCAAAAATTGTCCTTGTTTCTTTTATTTCTCATTTTCACGCCCAAACCGGAAGGCCTCGCAAGCACCAGCTTTATCCAATGCTCAAAGCACTTCTGTTATACCTATAAATTCGGTATCGTCACCTTTAATATAAATATAGCAAAAAGAAGAACTGTTGTCTTTGTTGAATTTCTATATATATTTCATGGATGAATTAAGCATATTGCATAATAGTGCTTTAATAATAAATATTATGGTTAAATAGTGTACACTTTTCAGAAATTCAGAGCACTTAATTCTGATATTTCCATTTTATGATTCTTGCCAAAACGGACAAAAAGCCGCGGAGTTTGCGCCTCCGGAGCTTTTGCTGTGTCAAGCATGGACACCTTTTTTCATGAAATCTCCTCCGAATACCGATTTCTCAGTTTCAAAAATCAGAATTTGACTGTATCATTTTGTTCATCAAATTTATTATTCATAAGGTGTCTATTTTGATCCTAAGAAGAAATGAATTTTAGGTCTTGTATATTCATCAAACTGATCTTCTGTCTCTGTATCAAATGAACAAGACAAACTGATAGGCGCATCCTGATCATAGAAACGGAAACTCTTATAAAATGTCCCATTTAGAAATTCATCTTTAAATTGTTGTGGAATAGCCTGATAAGATAATATCTCAGGATTAGATACGGATACATTTAAATTCTCAAAAGACTTTTGTAATGTCGCAAAATCTTTTTCTGCCTGCATTAAATTCTCTTCTAAACTCTTATTAATATCCACACCTTCTACATATGAGATATTGGTGATAGTACCACTATTATTGACTTGAACATGAACATAACAATCAGTAGCACCTGAATCTCTTAAATATCCCATAACAGTATAACTTGATCTACTACGTGATTCATTTGGATTGTCTGCATGTACTCTTACACATACAGGTTCTAATGCCTTTTTTACTATTTCTACTTGTTTTGCAGAAGCTGCAATTCTTTGATCCATTGCCTGCTTTCCTTTTATATATTGAGGTATATAAGTACCGACTACAATAAGTATTGGGATAACTGCAAAGGCAATGAGTTGTTTTTTTATATCAGGAATAGGGATTCTATAAGCATGTGCCATGTTCTCGGCATTACTTCCTGCTTCAGATAACATATCTATAGATGTAGAGACTGTACTTACTGCACCAGCCACCTGCATAGCACTTCCTATATTCTTTGCAGTATCATTATCACTTTCTTTAAGGAATCGACCAACAGCTTGTGACGCTAAAGCAGCAGATACCTCTTTAGAATAATCTGTTTCTGACTGTTTCACATTTAATCTACCTATAAGAGATTTCCATTTCTTACCGTTCATTCCAAACTTAGGGGCAAGTGCACAGAAGCAGAATATAACAACATATATAATGACAAATCCTAATGCAGTAAACATCCCTGTAGGCTGAAAACCTTTGTTTTGGAATACTAAATCATCTATCATCTCTAATGGTACTATTAATGCACATTGTACAAATGAAAAGATGAGTGCAACCACTGCAATCTTTGGATATATACAATATCTTTGAATCATTTTTTTCTCTTTATCGTTGATCATGGATATCACCTCTGTTTCTAGTATAACTTATTTTTGAATGAAAAAAGAGCGATATTTTGCTCTTACTATATTTGTTTCTTAACTAAAAGGAAATTACGAATATTTTGATGTTTAATACCATACTCAAGTTTGATTGTATCATGGTTCATCCTTGACCCGTTAGAGGGCAACGCATTTAATCCGAACAGCTCATTTAAAATAATATTATTCCTTTACAATTCTACAAACTTGAATTTATATAATTATTCCTCTAACTTTCCCCATTTTATAGGCTTTCCCGCCTGTCCATTAGTGAAATGATATGTAGTTTCCCTTATTTTTGCCCTTATGAGATAATCACA
>OHAC01000778.1_pt1 | contig 31857 bp, 25 predicted proteins | sample 1577051 | NCBI WGS metagenome assembly OHAC01 (sample SAMEA3541499, study PRJEB24748) | human gut metagenome | biome: human gut; feature: human-associated habitat; material: faeces | place: China | collected 2012 | reverse complement strand
TGACAGTGCAATAATCAATTATAATATTAGTCAAGACAAAGATTATTTTTTTTAATATTTTTTAATTCTTCTTTATCAATTATACTTACATTTTTTATAGATACAGAATTACTAAAATCCTCTAGCCCCTCTATATCAATTATATAAAATATACCTATAAAAAATATAAGTACTGTCAAAACAATTAAATTATTCTTCATATATATTCCCCATTATCTTATATTAAAATTAATAACCCCCATCTAAATGATTATTAAATGGGGGTATTTTGATTTTTAATTACTATTAAAATATACTATTTAGATTCTTTAAAATCTATTTTATTTTCGTTTGCATAAATTTTAGCATAAGAATCTATTTTTCCAGATATAGTAACATTTTTGCAATCTTTAAATGTATCTTTGCCTATTTCTGATACACTCTTAGGTATTTTAACTAATTTTAATTTATCACATTTTTTAAAAGCATTTTTATTGATTTCTGTTACTTTATAATCTTTTATTTTACTTTTTATATTAGCTTTTTTACCTAATTCTGTGAAGTTATAAACTTCTGCAGTACCATCATTTAATAAGTTGTATTGAATACCATCTTCTTCAACGATCATTTCAGTATCTTTAGTTGCTTTTAATGTTTTTTGTCCTTTGTAATTTCCTATACCTTTTATTGTTATTGAATTAGAATCTTGATCTAAATTGTAAGTTATTGTATAATCTTGTCCTTCTGTTAAGTCTTCTATGTTTAGTTCTTGTTTGTTAGTTGAATCAAGATTTTGTACTTGTAAGTTTAACTCTGCTGTTTCTATATCTTGTTTAGTTATTATAAATGTTTCTGTTATTGTTCCTGTATAATACGGCTCTATACCTGTTATTACTACTTTTGCTTCTCCTGCATTTACATTATTTGAATAACTTACTTCGTAGTTTTTTCCTTCTGTCATTCCTTCAATAGATACTTTTGGTGTCTTTTCTTTTCCATCATATGTAGTTTCTGCATATTCTAAATTTGCTTCTACACTGCTCATTTTTCTATAAATTGTAAAGTGTCTTATTACTGTTCCTGTATAGTTTCCTTTTCCTTTGATTGTTACTGTTGCTTCTCCTGGGTTTATATTATTACTATAATAAACTAGATAATCTGGTCCTTCTTTTAATCCTTCCACTATTGCCTTTGGTAATAATTTTCCACCATAATATGCTGCTCTAGTTGTACGCAAATATACATTTAATGTTGATATATCTATTCTTGGATCTTTTATTTTAAATTCTTTTTCTACTACTCCTCTATAGTTTCCTATTCCTTCTACTACTACTTTTGCTGTTCCTATCTCTACATTATTTTCATAGTTTAATACATAATCTTTTCCTTCTTCTAGTCCTTCTATTATCACTTTTGGTGTCTTAGCTTTTCCATCATATGTATAACTATCTTTTTCAAGTTCTACCTTTAATGTTGATATATCTATTCTGTCTTTATTTTCCTCTTTTATTGTAAATGTATCTTCTATTGTTCCTGTATAGTTTCCTTTTCCTTTTATTATTACTTTTGCTTCCCCTACATTTACATTATTTTCATAGCTTAATTCATAATCTTTTCCTTTTTCTAGTCCTGTTATCTTAACATCTGGTTTTCTTTCTTTTCCATTATATTCACATTCTTTGTAAGCTAATTCTACTTTATTTCCTGCTATATCTTTTGGTATTACCTTAAATGTTTTTGTTAATGTTCCTTGAGTAAGTTCTCCTACACCTTTTATTGTCACTGTTGCTTCGCCTGCATTTACATTATTTGAGTAACTTACTGTGTAATCTTTTCCTTCTGTCATTCCTTCAATAGATACTTTTGGTGTCTTTTCTTTTCCATCATATGTAGTTTCTGCATATTCTAAATTTGCTTCTACACTGCTCATTTTTCTATAAATTGTAAAGTGTCTTATTACTGTTCCTGTATAGTTTCCTTTTCCTTTGATTGTTACTGTTGCTTCTCCTGGGTTTATATTATTACTATAATAAACTAGATAATCTGGTCCTTCTTTTAATCCTTCCACTATTGCCTTTGGTAATAATTTTCCACCATAATATGCTGCTCTAGTTGTACGCAAATATACATTTAGTGTTGATATGTCTTGTACCTTTTTCCCACACACACTACAAATACACATTCCTGTTTTATCATAATCATCCATATGTACATAATTATGCCCCTTAGCAGTTTCATATTTTAAAGTCTTCTTAGCTCCTAAACTATTTTGAACTATCTTATATCCTCTTTCTGTACAAGTTGTAGGAACATCTTCCACCACTGTTAAATCATCTGCAAGACCTAGTGCATCAAAATAGTATATCTCTGTTCCATAAGTAAACCATCCTTTTTTAGATATACCATTCATAAAATACATCTTCTTGCCAGTTTTTTCATCAGTAGCAAATCCAGTGTAATCACCTAAATCTCTAGAATATCCACAATTCTTACAAGTTAAATATTCACCCTCATAGACATATTCATGGCCATTTTTACATTCTTCTTTAACCTTAGTCTTAGTGTAGCTATCTATAATTGATCCATCTACCTCATGAGTTGTAACTGTAATTTTATCATCAGTAGTTGATACAGTTAAATATATACCATTATAATCTTGTGTAGCCATTACAAAATGGAAATCAGGGTTATTAGTTACTTGATAAGATTTTTCACCTGTTGAACCACAAATATAATATACTATACCATTATCTTCATCTACCTTACCATCTTTTATAGGTTCAGTTCTAGCATAAGAGTGATCATGACCAGAGAATACAAAGTCTATACCAGCTTCTTCTGCTGCACTTGGTACTAATTCATGTATCAAATCATTATTACTTGCTACATTAGTGTAATAAGGCGGTTGATGCATAGTAAGTATTTTCCATTTAGCTTTACTAGCCTTAGCATCTTGTTTTAACCATTCTAAATCAGATTTTAATTTATTTACATCACTAGAATAATTTATTACACCGACATATACATTTCCATATTCAACAGAATAATGATTTTCACTTGGTAAATTATATATATTTCGTGCTGCATCTCCATCTAAGTCTCCCATAAATTCATGATTTCCTAAAACATGAACCATGTCTACTTTACCTAAATAATCACTACCAAATACACTAAGTATATCTTTCCATTGACCATAAATTGAGGCATCGTCTATGGCATCACCTGTTTGTATACCAAAACTATAATTTTTTTCCGATAATTTATCTTTAATTTTATTTATATTAGTAGAATCTGTTGATTGTGTATCTCCTATTACAAAGAAATTTGTGTCTGTTCCAGAACGAACAGTTTTAAATTCTTTTACACTTGACCAAGTCTTTCCATCTCCAACACGATATACATATTGAGTATTACTACTTAATCCAGTTGCTAAAACTTTGTTTACTCTAGCAGAATAATTCTTAGTTACATCTGTAGATCCTAAGAAGTTTTGAAGTTTACTAGTTCCTTCAACATTCTTAAATGCATTCTCTCCATTTTTTGTATAATCTGATTTTTTGGCAATTTGCATTATTGCTTTCGCATCAGATTTTTGAGGATTAGACATCCAAGTTATATTCTTAGAATTAGTAGCATTACTTGTAGCATTTGATATTACGTATTCAGGTAAACCATCTTCATTACCCGCTGAAGTTACACTTTGTCCACTAACTGAATAAGATATATCTTCACCTTTTTGAGCATATATAGTATATTTTGATGCAGATTTACATAGAGCATCAGTTTCTATATATCCTTCACTATTTGTAGTTCCTAAAGAAGTTCCATCTGATGTTAAAACTTTACTACCTTCTACTGGATTTCCATCCACATCATATACATAAATTTTACCTGTTGAACCTACAATCATAGTTTCTGGTTTAACAACTAAAGGTGCGTCAACATTCAAACTATTTTGTAATGTCGCAAATGAACTTGTAAATCCATCTTCTTTTTCACTATTATAAGTTATTTCTCCACTTTCTGCACAATAAGTAAATTTAGTTCCCTTAGTTAATTCTTTTGGAATCTTAAATGTAATAGTTGCTACTGAACCTTTACCTGTACTTGTTGCAGATTCTTTTCTAGTTGCATTTATACTTATAGCACCTGATTTTGAATCGTGAGAAGAAGTACCTTCATAACCATCATTAAATTTGACTTCAAAATCAGAGAATTTTTTATTTATTTTTACATTTGTCTTTACAGAATTTACATCTTCTATATTATTTGTTGTCAAAGCTAACTCAAAATTTTTATTAAGTACTGGATTTTTATCTGTTGTAGGTGCAAGATCTACTGATGTATAATTTTCTTCACCCTTAACAATAAAGTATCTAGTTTCTGTGGTTTCATTACCAAATTTATCTCTAAGTGATATTTTTATACTATGTGGTCCATTTGCTAATTTAGCATCATATAAATTTATAGCATTATCACCTGGAACTAATACACAATTTTTATTAGATGTAGATACATTTACTCCATCTATATACATACGAACTGTGTCATAATCTATTCCACTTGTATATTTATTTTGAACATCGCTAAATAGAGATTTAAAAGTAACAGTATTTGTATTTATAACCATTTTATCTGAAATTTCTTGATCATTTGCTGTAATACTATCTACTATTGGATTATCTATATCATCCACATTTGCTCCATATACAAATTGTAAGTTATCTACATAAATTGAACCTTTACATTCAGATTTTGGAACTTCTACTAATTCAGACGTTCCATCTTCATTAGTAGCACCTTTAGTATAATATCCACTACTTGGTGGAACATACATAACTCTAATTGTTTCTCCTGCCATTAATTTAAATGGACCTTGTTGTCCCTCTAAGGATGCCTCAACATATTTCCATCCATTCCAATTTATACCTCCATTTTTCCCAGCAGGAGTAAAGTCAAGATTTGAAACTCCTCCACTTCCATTTTTAACACGTATTCTAAGCCAAAAATTTGGAGTTCCTTCTGGAGCATATACCCACATTCCTACACCTGTAGGATTTCCCTCTATTTCTTTACCATCTTCTGAAAATCCTATACAAGCACCTTCTGTTCCAGTAGCTTGTGTAAAATCATAATCAATTCTTAAAGCATGGGTTCTAAAACGTACAGGCTCTCCACTATCTAAATCAACTATTTTTGCATCTCTTTTTCCTGATCTGCCATATCCCATAGTATATAATAAAGATTTTCCATCTGGAGCTTCTTTAGCTATAGAATAATACTTTTCTGCAGGTATAGTTTTTCCTGTATCATCTACTTTATCTTCAAAATCTAAAATAACTGATGGTAATCTACCTATTATTAAATGAACTGTTCCTGAAACTTTTTCATTATATATACAAGTTGCAGTCGCATCTCCATTTACTGTTGCTGAATCTGACGATGTAAACATATTTCCATTAAATGTACCCATTGATTTATCACTTAAAGTCCATTTAAAATCACCATCTTTATAGATTACATCTCTTCCTTTATATTTTACAATAATATCTAAATTACTACTTTTATTAAATCCCAAACTTACTTCATCATTTTTAAATGTAATACTATCGGGTATTTCAATTAAAATAGAAGTACTTCCTACTACTTTACCATCACTCATCAAGTTAACTTTAACTTCGCCTGTTGTTCCATTTGAAGTAAATATACCATTTGAATTTATTTCACCATATTTACTATCTTCTAATGACCAACTAACATTACTTGGAAGTGTTGCTTGTCCACCTGCTGAATCAACACCCTTAGCAGTAAATTTCACTTCAGAATTAGGTGTATAAACTAAGTTATTTGGTTTAATTGAAGCATGATCGAATTCTCCAGTTGCTTTCGCTGTAGAAACTATTAGAAGTGAACTACTAACTGTTCTTTCTCCACCATCAGATGGATTATTACGACAAGTAAGTTGATTACTTCCCTCAGGCTTAGAACAATATGTAGCAGATCCTCCACCATCCAAATTAAGAGCTATTTTGCATCCTAATTTTTCCATCATATCTGCTATTTCTTGATATGTACGTCCATATGAAATAGGAGCATTACGTCCATCATTCACAAGAGTTACTACATTCCCATCTTCTTTAATTCCTATAACTGTTCTCGGATTTACACTTTCCCCATATGATCCACTATTAGAAAAATCTCTTGCTTTTCCATCTTCTACAAGTATAACATTTCCACCTATTGCCTCTTGTACATCATCTAAAGAAATATCTCCTGTTCTAATGACAGCTGTTCCATCTTTTAATATTGCAAAATATGGATTACCATTTGCCTCATGATGCACTTTACCATTCATAACAAGTGCTCCCATAGGTTGCCCATTACTCATGTTATAGAAATCTGCGTTTATAGCAGCTACAACATTGTATCCTGTTGCTTTTTCTGCGGCTTTTGCTTGATCTCTAACACTTTGCATCCCCCATGAATTACCATTATAGTTATTATACCCTGCGATGATTTTTGTTGTTTTGGTATTTTTTATATTTACCTCACAAACATAATCCATATTTTGTCGATTACCTGTTTTATCATTGCTTACAATATGGCTTTCTTTAATACCCGGTGCTATGTTGTTATCTGTCTGCGAAACCAAATATTGATTTTCAGGTAATGTAATATTACTTGCTGCATATGCCATTGCTATATTATAGTCAAATGCCATTGCTAATGTTAATAAAACAACAAGTAATCTGCTTGTAACTTTTTTTACTTTTGCCTGTTGCATAACAAATTCCCCCATTCTTTTTTAGTAATCATTATAATTCTAACATATTTTGGTAAAAAGCACAATTTATTAATGCTTTTTGTTAGATTATTTCGAATTTTCTTATTTATAAAACTATATATAACTCGCCCTATTCCTTCTATTCAATATGTTCTTTTATTATTTTAGCAGGATTTACTTCAACTAAACAATTACTTGGTACATCCTTTGTAACAACTGAACCAGCAGCTATTACCGAGCCATCTCCAATAATAACCCCTTTAAGTATATATAATACTCCCTGCTCCAATCCATATACGCCTACCTATGTATGCTGGTTGTGTTTTTTTAACATGATTTGAATTTAAGATAGTATGAGTATCACTATACCTTATATGTACATCTTTGGATATAATAGTTTTCATCTGAATAACTAATTGGTAAAAATACTTTTTCTAGTCACAGATTTAGTGTAAATACCATTATTACCACTATTAATTTATACTATGCTCTTAATTCTACAACACGAGCAATTTCAACATATTTGTCAGATTACATGAATATCAAAGTATCCCATGTAACTATTTCTAAATGGATTAAAAAGTTTGACAAGTACTTTAAATCCATAAGCGATGAGCTTACCCAAGACATTTATTTGGGTGACTCTGATGAATGGCATGCTGATGAAACTGTAGTAAAAATAGATGGTCAAAAATATTATCTTTGGATTTGTATTGATTCAGAAAGCAGATTTATTACCTCTTGGAATTTAAGCAGTTCTAGAGGCTCTGACGCTGCATTTTCATTATTCAAGCAATCCAAGAAATTTGGTAGTCCAAATGCTATTGTAACTGATCGTTGTCCATCTTATATAGAAGCTATTAAGACAACTTTTGATGATACAAAACACATCATAGTTGAGAGCTTTTGTGATGATATATCAAATAATTTAATAGAATCATTCAATAAGACCTTTAAATCTTGATATAAGAAGATTAAAGGCTTTAAATCATTTGAAAGTGCCAATAGTTTAATCAGCAATTTTATTTTTTATTACAACTTTATCAAGTCTCATTCATCTTTGAGCAATTTAACACCAGCTGAAGTTTGCGGTATTAATTATTATCATCGAGATAAAATTAATTGGTTTATTAAATATTAATTGCACTTTAAGTCTAAAAAATTATAATTTTGTTAGGCTTATTTGTCATGCCATTTTTTAATATGTGAAATCTAAAATTGAACCTATCGGTTATTAATCCTGTCGAGGATCATTTTTTTCATATCTAGTTAACAAAACTTATAATTGAATTTAAAATGTTATATATTTTTTATTTTATTAGTTCAACACTTTTATTTCATTAAAACTAATATGTCCCCAATATCTATGTTCCCAAGTTATATTATTTATTTCACCTTCCTCAGCATAAACTTCAAATGAAAATGCATCAACTATATCATGGTTTATAAATGTTCCAAATTCATTAACTGAAATCATCGCCAATCTCATTATATACTTTCCTGGTGCCAAACAAGAAATATCATATTCTACAATTTGATTATTATTTCCGTTTTTACAATCTATTATAGGTTTGCTAGTTGCCATTCCAACAATAGATTTATCAGCAAAAAATAAAGGAGATCTTAAACATAAATTAGGTATATCTTCTTTACTATCATAATTTATATTGACCTTTAATTTCTCCCTTTTTGTATATCTAGGAATTTCTTTATCTAATATTTCAACACTATTTATAAATATTTTTTCATCAACTTCTATTTCCCCATAATCTCTTTCTATATCTTTACAAGAATTAAATAATTCAGGCGATTTTGTTGAATTCATATATACTGCAATAGCTTCTTCAGTATCACCATCAAATATGACTTTTCCTTTTTCTAGAACTATACATCTATTACAAAGCTGTCTAATAGTATTCATATTATGACTTACGTATAATATAGTTCTTCCATCATTTCCAGATAAATCTCCCATCTTTCCGAGACATTTTTCTTGGAATTTCATATCACCAACTGCTAATACTTCATCCATAATCAGAATCTCTGAATCCAAATGAGCTGCAACTGAAAATGCTAATTTAACAAACATTCCTGAAGAATATCTTTTAACTGGAGTATCTATAAATTTTCTACATTCAGAAAAATCTATAATATCATCAATCTTTGAATCAACTTCTTCCTTTGTCATACCAAGTATAGCTCCATTTAAATATATATTTTCTCTTCCTGTTAGTTCTGGATGAAATCCTGTTCCAACTTCTAACAAACTTGATATACGACCTTTTACTTTTATAGTACCTTCTGTTGGTGCTGTTACTCTAGATAATATCTTTAATGTTGTAGATTTTCCTGCTCCATTTCCACCTATTATTCCTAAGGCCTCACCTTTTTTTACTTTTAAATTTATATCGTCTAATGCCATAAATGTTTCATTTTTTCCATATGCTCCTGATCCAATTTTACTATTTGGGTCTTCTTTTCCTCGAACTCTCGCCCACCAACTTTGTAAATCAGCAGTTAATGTTCCTCCACCTATCGCCCCTAATCTATATTGTTTTTTTAAACCTTCTATCTCAATTACTGTTTCACTCATTACTCCACCTCATTTTAAACTGTATCCATAAATGTTTTTTCAACTCTGCTAAATAATATAATTCCTATAAACATAATTACAAATGTACTCACTACACTAATCCCTAAAAATGTCCAAGGCATTTCCCCACTACCTAAAAATGCATATCTAAATGCCTCTACTATAGGAGATACTGGATTTAACATCATTAAAGTCTTTAATTTTCCACCTAATTGTGATGCTGGATAAACAACAGGAGTTGCATACATCCAAAGTTGCACCCCAAAAGTTACTAATACAGCTAAATCTCTGTACTTTGTAGTTAAAGACGATATTATGATTCCAAATCCTAAAGCTAAAGCTGCTAATTCAACTAATAATAATGGAGTCAATAATATATATATATTGGGATGAATAGGTGCCCCTACTATGTAATAATATATGGCAAAACATAAAAACATAACAAACTGTACTCCAAAATTAATTAACCCTGATACAACAGTAGCAATTGGTGTTACAAGTCTAGGAAAATAAACCTTACCAAATATAGCAGCATTTCCAGTAAACGTAGTTGCTGTTTTTGTTAAACTAGTAGAAAAATATGTCCATACAGTAGTTCCTAACATATAAAACACTATTTGAGGCATACCATCTGTTGATATATTGGCTATATTTCCAAATACTATAGTATACATTACTGTTGTTAACAACGGATTTATTATTATCCATAAAGGTCCTAATATAGTTTGTTTATATAAAGTCTTAAAATCTCTTTTTACAAACATAGTTATTAAATCTTTATACTGAAATAACTCTTTTAAATTTATATCAAACCATCCTGTCTTTGGTTTGATTATAGTTGTCCATTTTTCGCTCATTTAACCACTCCCATATATTTATTTTGATATATTTAATATTTTAAATTTAATATATTTTTTTATAGTCTCTATTTTAGAATTCTCCATACTTAAATCAATAGCTTGATTAAACTTAAACTTATCTATATACTTAAAGAACTTCTCTCTTTTTTCACTTTTTACAGGTAATTCAACAATAGATTTATTATACTTAACTACCTTATCTATCTCAATTTCTTTAAATATAATATTTTCTTTAATTTTATTAAATAAATTCTGTCCTTTTTTGCTCTGTATAAGTACTATTGATGTTCCCTTTTTATCATTTAGTTCTGGTAAAATATTATCTATTCCCCAAAAGTCACCTAATGTTATATCACTTGCTCTATTAACACCTTTTGATTTGCAATCATAACACGATGGTCTAAGATAAAAATCATTAACAAATCCTATCATATATAAATTATCTTTTGCTAATTGACTAAATGCAGGCTTATTCTTATACCTTATACTGAGAGCATATTCTTCCCATCCTATGCTTTTATCTCTAAAATTAACAGATGATATATCTCCTTTTATATTCATATATTCTCTATACGAATTCCAAACTTTTTTTGAAGGCACTCCATGGCATATAATATCTACTGTAATTAAGTTTTTATATTCTTTTCCTAGAAATTCAATTAGTCCATCTATCTGGCATGGTGTTCCCGAAAACAAAACTAATCTTCCCTGCTCCAAAAAATCTTTAGCTATTTTTAAATTTTCACCTATAATACTTTGTAAATATTTGGATCCTCTTAATTTATATAAATCATTTATATCTTCAATATAATCATGAATTACATTAAAATTATTATCATACCTGGAACCAAATACCACTCCACCTAAATTTAATACCTGTTGAGCTAACAGCGAAAATATCCCTCCTGAAGAACTTTGCTTTCTTATATCATTATTTTTGCTATAACATCCATAAGTTTCAATTAATTCATTATTTTTATTATTATTTGCTATAGGACATTTTTTTTCACAAATTCCACAATTTATACACTTATTTTTATTTACATTTGGATATAAATATCCCTCATCATCTTCTTTCATTGATATACATTCTTTTGGACATACAGAATAACATGCATAACATCCTGAACATTTATTTTTATCAGTTACTTTAATCATTTTCTCTCCCTAATATTCTTGTTAGTTTTAAATATATTCTTATTAATACATTAGATAGTCTACTTTTTTTCAAAAAATACATTTGTTTTTCTTCTTTTGTAACGCCATATCTATTTAAAAGTTCAAAATAATTTTTTTCCATGACTTCTTTATTGTCATAATTATAAGAAATATAAAATCTTTTCTTTAAGTATCTTTCTTCAATTCTATTAATATATCTTTTTAACTCATCTTCATCCATATCAATTCTCTTCAATGTTTCTTTTAATGTTCTTTCATGAGCATAATTTCTCTCTATTATTTTATCTAAACCATTTATATTTCTAGAGTGACTATTTTTATAAATAACATATGTGTATAATTCCTCATCAATAAATCCACATTTATATGAATATGCAACTGGCAAAATCATTTGCCAATTTTGCCCTCCATTATCACAATAAATTTCTCTATTCTTGTTTACACTTAAAAATGCAGATGCCCTTATCATATAGCACCCACAACACATATATAGTTTTTCTGATACAATATCGTCAAATATATATTCTTTATTAATTGGATTTTGTTCAAATTTATTTAATACAATATTTAGATTATCTTGGTTAACTACATTTGCATTACTTCTTACAATACCATATTCTTTATTTTTTTCTAAAAATTCTACCCTTTTTTTTATACTATCCTTCTCCAAAAAATCATCAGCATCTGGCCAAATCAAATAATCTCCGGTAAAAATTTTTATTCCATCATTTATTGCTCTAGCTAACCCTTCATTTTTTTTCTTATTAATATATTTAAATTCAATTCCTTGATCTTTTATATATGGTATAAATGATTTAACTATGTCATTTGTTTTATCTGTGGAACCATCATTAATAAAAATCAATTCTAAATTTGTATAACTTTGTACTAGAATAGAATTAAAGTATCTATCTAAAAATTTTTCTCCATTTAAGCATGGTGTTATTATACTGACTTTTTTCATCAAAATTAACTCCCTGTGTAAAATAACTATTTTAAATTAACTATTTCTTTTCCTGCATCAAGCACTCTTTGTCTATATACAGGTATAAAATCTGCTAAATGATTTTTTATACGTTTTTCATTATCAACCATCCACTTAAATTCATTTATCAAATTATCTTCTGTCAAATTCTGTACTGGTATAACATACTTATCATAAGTTCCAAAAATATCTTTAGCTATTCCCTTGGACTTAACAGAATATCCAACAACCAATGTAGGCACGCAAGTCGAATAAGCAGCTATAGTAGCATGTGTTCTAGCCCCTATAAAAAATCTACATTTAGATATATATGCCTTCAACTGAGTGCAATTATAATCTCCTATCATATATACTCGTCCACTATCTTTAAACTTGTCATATATTTTCTTCAAAGGTACTCTATCATCATTTCCTTCCCATATAACATGTGGAACTAAAGCGATATTCATATCTGTTTCTTTTAATATATATTCTACTAATTTTTCATAACTAGCTAATGCATTTCCTTCATTAGTTTCATAATTCATTATTAATGGACTTAAATTTATTCCAACTGTATTCTTAGGTGGTAACTCCTTCATATTTTCATCTATTTGTAATGTGAATGCAACATCTGGATATAATTTAACATTAGTAAGACCTTTTTTTATCATATTATTATAAGTAATTGTTTCACGAGCAACAATCAAATCAAAGTTTTTAAAGTCCTCTATTATCTCTGGAATTTCTAACCTATCTTCATCAACAGAACATCCCCATAAAACTGTCTTATTACCATGTTTTCTTGATAAATTATGTAACATAATGTATTTACTATGATCTCCATAGCAATAATTATCTCCTCCAATTGAAAGGCTAATCCCATTTTTATTTATAGATGTCATAGCCTCTTCATATGCCAAATCGTTCATTTTTTTATAATCTTTTTTCAACTTCAAATCTAAATATGCATTCACAAATTTAAATGTATTCTTTTTAACAGGATTTTGCTCTTTGACTACATTTACATTTTCTCCAATACCATACTCTATATCTTGACTTGGATCTTCACTTACTAGTGTATATTTAAAATCCCCTGCATTATTTAATACATTCATTGTCCCTCTTATTATAGCTTCACATCCATGGTTCCCCGAACCTTTGTGACAATACATTAATACGTCCTTCATAAAATCCTCCCTCTACAGCTTATTTACTAAGTCTATTAACCTCTCATCTTTATAAAACTTCTTATTACTCAATATATCTCCAACTGAACCTTCTTCTCTAAATTCATCATAATATATTGAATCCCCAAATTTGTAATTTTCATTACTTGTGAATAATAACTTTGGATATTTAACTTTTTTAAATTCATCAAATATCTCTTGATTAAATCCATCTCTATCAGTCATTATCACAGCTAGTTTATCAAATTTTATTCTTTTTTTTCTTTCATTCCATTTTTCTACAGCTTCTTTGCATGTATTATAATGGTTAAAATATATTTCAATATCACCCAAGTTACCTACAGGATAAAACTCGCCATATCTCATATCCAACTCTTGTGATAAATAGTTTTCTATGTTATTTACAAATTTAATAAAATCACCAGCTTTAAAATGTAAATTAATTGTTGGGGATAAAAATTTCATTCCCATATCATGATAAAATACTCCTCCTGTACAATTTTGAGATATTATACTAAAATTATCATTTTTTAATTTACTTGCTGCTTTTTTTATTACTTTGTTGTTTTTCTCTCTATTAAGTCTTCCTTTTACTTTTTTTATAAAGTTCTTAGCTTTGACCAATTTATTGTATATATTTTCTTTTAATATATATTGTCTTTTTATTTTTATCCATGAATTATAATCTTTTGAAAGACACATAGACTTAAACTTAGCCTCATTATCTTTAAATTCACAGTTATCGACACATGCTTTATAATCATTACTAGACAATATTTCATCTATCTTATCTTTTTTTGTTTTATTATCTAAGTCCTTATTTTTTATAATAAAATCAAAATAATTTAAATATGAGTATAATAAATTTTTATTATACAAATGAATATTGCTTTTATCTCTTTTTGCATCATCATCCAAGATATTAAATAAATGCTCCATAGTATCAATAGAGATTTCCATTTGATTCATATGCTTATACCATAGAGAATTTGGATTAATATGTATATAATGATATAAAGATTTATTAATAACAATTATCTTATCTTTATTCATACAATTTACATAATCTATCCCAAATCTCATATCCTCACTGATAGATATATCTTCATCAAATCGTATCTTATTTTTCTCTATAATATCTCTGATAAAAATCTTATTCCATAAAGCACTAAAATGCCACTTAGAATACAATTCTACAACATCATTTTTCGACTTTATATCGATACTTTCCTCCTTGCCAAAAATATTTTTTTGTGGAGGTAATCCTTTAATATCGTTATGATACCAAAAACCAGAAATAACTAACTCAACATCATTTTTCTTAATTTCACTTAATAAATCCTCGCAATAATTGTAATCTACCCAGTCATCACTATCTACAAAAACAATATATTCTCCAGTTGCATTATCCAAACCAATATTTCTAGTTGCAGATACTCCTATGTTTTTTTCATTTATAATATATTTTATAAAATCATACTCATTAGCTAATTCTTCACAGATTTTATTGCTGCTGTCCGTTGATTTATCATTAATCAATATAATTTCTATATTTTTATATTTTTGCAAAATCAATGACTCTACACACTTATATAAAGTTTTTTCAGCATTATAAACTGGTACAATTATGCTTATTTTCTCTTTCATATTAACCCCCACTACTACTATTAAAATTTATCTATGCTTTATATTTAATCGAAATAAATTTCTTTCACATTAATATCATCCAACTCATCTTTATATCTAATATATCTTTCAGAATTACAGATAATCAACTTTATTATTTTAAGTTTTATAATAATATTTATATGAGAAACTATAATCTTTCCTTTAATTAATTTTAATTTACTTTTCATATACTCTAATATATTTTTGTCTATAAAATAATTCCTACTTATTATTAAATAATATGTTAATAAATTTTCTAAAAATATATCATCTAAATCTTCATATATCTGTGTCACTAATTCATATCGTTCATATAAATAATCTATTCTGTCTTTCAATATTTGTTTTTGTGAACTCTCAGATTTCATTACTCCAGATTTTCTCATTCGATAGTTATAAACTATCTTATTGCTAGTAACTATACTTTTGGAATTTATGACACATTTATATGTAAAAAATTCGTCATCAATACATCTTCCTTCTATGAAAAATATATTTTCTATAACATTTCTTTTAAAGAGTTTATTCCAAAATAAGCTGCTATCCCATTTTGTAAGAAATAACTCTAAAAAATCTTTAGAAGTTATCTTTTGTTCTATAATTTTATCTTGTTTAAATTTTTCAGTGTTTTTATATAAATTTGTAAAATTACATTGAACTATATCCGAATTATATTTTTTTATTGTATTTACCATATATTCAATCATATCTAATTCAATAAAATCATCACTATCTACAAATGTTATATAGTCTCCTTTTGCAACTTTTAGACCTTCATTTTTTGCACTTGCTGCTCCACCATTTTTCTTATTTATAAATACAATTCTATTATCTTGATTTTTATACTTTTCACATATATTAGCTGACTCATCTGTCGAACCATCATTTATTAATATTATTTCTAAATTCCTATATGTCTGATTAATTATAGATTTTATACATTTTTCTAAATATTTTTCTACATTATATATAGGAATTATAATACTTACTAATGCTTCCATAACTTCTCCTAATCTAGATATTTAATTACCTTTGCTGGATTACCTGCAACTACACAATTACTTGGAATATCTTTTATAACTATTGAACCAGCACCAATAGTTACATTATCTCCTATTGTAATTCCTCCAACTACTACTGAGCCTGTATAAACTGTTACATTATCTCCTATAATAGGAGTATATCTTTCATTTATATTTTTACCTCTTCCGATAGTTACATTTTGATATGTCGAAAAGTTCTTGCCTATTTTAGTTGCATGTATAATTGTACTATATCCATGATAAATAATAAGTCCAGAATCTATTTCACCACTAATTTCAATTGATTTAAGTGGTGGATAAAAAATCTGTAATAATTTTGCTAGAAATCTATTTTTATTCCTCAATCTATAATAAAAAATATTTCTAAATGTTTTTTTATTAAGTAATAAATTATGCAACTGTTTATATTGATTTTCCTTATTGCCTATTTGATTATATTGTTTCATATCACCCATAATCTTTTCCTTATCCTTAAAAAAATAAAAAGCTAGTAAAGCCATTGTTGATCTAGGATAATTAATTATTGAGTAAGTCTTTTTTATTAAACTCATAAATCCTGTTCCCCTCTTTTAGTCCTTATACTCCTACCCCTATTAAATTTCTAAGTTTACAAGTAAAGTCTAATGATATCGATACTAAATTAACCCATATATTCTCTTTTAGAGATAATGTATTTTTTTCATTTTTATTAAAATTTACATATTCAATATATCTTTTTATAACTTGTTCATATTTTTTTTGTTCTTCTAATTTTTCACTTTTAAGTATTGATTGATATTGATATAAACAAGAGAAAAATAAACTTTTCTTCGCCTTTATCTCCAATTTAGGAAATTTTTGCTTTATGTAATTTAGTCTATTATTTCTAGCTTCTAAAGCATCTAATCTTGACATCGAAAAAGGGTTATCCATTATACTTCCTGAACGTTGTAAATAATAATATAATTGCTCATATGTATAAACTATTTTTTCACATTTTCCAAATATCTGGTATGTCCAAAATTCATCTTCATGTATTTTCCCAAATTCAAAATATATACCATCAATAACTTCTCTCTTATATAACTTATTCCATACTGTTTGCTTTAATATGCCTTCATCTATTAAGTTTTCTAAAGCTTCCTCTGCAGTAAACACACATATTTCTTCTTTATTTACTACCTGTTTTTCATTAACAACATCTTCTTTATATACTTTCTTTACTGCACAAACTGATATATCAGCATTATATTTTTCTAAATTATTCATTAAGATTTCATACATTCGATAGTTAATATAGTCATCACTATCCATAAAAGTAATATACTCCCCTGTAGCAATTTTTATTCCTGCATTTCTCGCATCTGAAAGTCCGCCATTTTTTTTATGAATAACTTTTATTCTATCGTCCTTAATAGACCACAAATCTGCCATTTCACCAGACTTGTCTTTTGTCCCATCATCGACTAATATAATTTCCAAATTTTTATATGTTTGATTAACCAAACTTTCTACACATTTATCTAAATATTGTTCTACATTATATATTGGAACAATTACACTTATTTTTTTATTCATATTAACTCCTATCAATTATATTTTTTATTAAAATATAACTTATATATTACGTCATATATAAATCTTATATATATTATTCCATACACCATGAATCTAGTTTTTTTCGTAATTTTATTATTATTTTTCACTTCATTTTCACTTAGCTTAATATAATATCTAATTTGATTTTTTAACTTTTTTAATTCCGTATTTTTCTCTAAAGTCAACAAATTATATATATTTATATTTCTTTCAAGCTGCATTTTTTTTGCATAAGGTAGTATATCTGTATCATTCTTACATAAATCAACTATCATATCATAAACTTTTAATGGGTCCGTAATCCTTCTCATATCATTTAAACTAGAAGTAGTTGCTGAACCTTCTCTTTTTATATAAATATATTTTGATTTATCCTCAAAAACAGATTTCTTAGATTTGTCAAATAAAAGCACATTAAAATATAAATCTTCATTTATCTTTATACTTTCATCTAATCTAATATCTCCGACTATATTACTTTTAAATATTTTATTACATAGGCTAGGTTCTATCAAACTACCCTCAAAAAGGTCTATTAATCCTTTTTTTCTATCTTGGATAATAAGTTTTTCAGTTCCATAAAATAATGTTTCTTTATTATTTTCTATAACCTTATATCCACAATGAGATATATCAGCATCATATTTTATAGAATTATTGACAAGCATCTCATACATATCAACTTCAATAGTATCATCTCCATCGACAAAACCTATAAAATCCCCACTAGCAATATCAATTCCTCTATTTCTAGCACTGGAAACTCCACCATTTTCTTTATGAATAACAATAAATCTCTTATCATTTTCAGCAAATTCATCAGCCAATTTTCCAGTATTATCACTTGATCCATCATCAACAACAATGACTTCTAAGTTTTTATAAGTCTGATTCGCTATACTCTCTAAGCACTTAACTATATAATCCTGAATATTATATGCAGCTACTATAACACTTACTTTATAATTTTCCATATAACTCTCCTATAATGAATCAATCATATCTTCAACTGCCTTGACAGTCTTTTCCTTTGAAAAGAAACTTCCCCTTTCACTAGCTTTCTCTTTATAATAAGCAAGTAACTCTCTATCTTCTAAAAGTTTCTTCATTCCGTTATAAATTCCATCTTCACTATTTTCAACAACTAAACCATATTCATTGTTATAACCAAGAAGTTCCTGTGCTCCAGAGCATAATGTACTGACCACTGGCGTTCCAACAACTAAAGACTCAGTAACAGCTGTACTAAACCCTTCTCTTAATGAAGAACATACAAATAAATCACACTTTGCCACATATTTATATGGATTATCTCTAAATCCTAATAATGTATAGGTATCTTGTAAATTATTTTCTTTAATATATTTATTTATCTTATCTTCATCTTCGCCAATTCCTAATATGTATATATGATGATTTAAACTTTCATCAATAAGTCTTTTATGAACTCTTGCTAATCTATCATATCCTTTTGTCCCTGTAATTTTTCCTACTGAACATATATTTACTGTATTTTTGTCAAAAACTACATCATCTACAACTTCTTTAGATTTTTCAACAATTTGGCCAGTTTCATTTGTATTATAAAGAACATCTACATTAGATTCATTTAATCCTGATCTTTCTAAAAAAATCTGTTTTACAGTATTTGATACACATATAATTTCATCAAATTTGCTATAGCATTTTCTAGCTTCTTCACCATTTCTAAATCCTAATGCAAATTTTTTTTCATCATTCATTTCAATATGTATCCAACTTATTTTTTTACTATCGTTTGGACATCCACTGATTATTCTTGCTGTTGGTCCTTCTAAATATGAAATAACTATATCATATTCAGCTTTTATTAGATGTTTATATAAAAATCCAGGAGAAAACCATTTGAATATGGTTGTACTTCCTCTAAAAAGTCTTTTAAACACATATTTATAATTTATATCTTCTTTTAAATACTGTTTATTAATGCCAACATCAAATATAGTTTGTAAAGTTATATCATATTTATCTCTATCTAAATTATTTACTAAATTAATAAGCACCTTTTCAGCACCGCCATGCATTAAATTAGGAATAAAAAATAATATTTTTTTCATATTTATACCTCTTTATATTTAGTCATATATATATTTTAATCATTTTTGTTTTTTTAAATTTTATGCATTTATAAGTATATTTAATTTTTTATTATTTATTTTCTTTATTATAAAGTAGAATATTACACATGATAACATTACTTCTGCAAATGTCATTACTGTATTTCCTACTTGAGTGGGATTTATTATATCTATAAATAAAAAATGAGTAAAATATATAGTTGAACTTAATTCCCTCATTATTTTAGATATTCCTTGCATACAATTTAGTTTTAAATTTATAGCTATTAAGAAATATGCCACTGCCTGCAAGGCTTGAACTACTGAGATAGTATTTCCATTTAATATATCTATTGAATTTATATAGCTTTCTCCAAATTTTATTCCTGTAAATAATATAAATAATACAATCGACCATGACAGATTTATCTTTATTTCATGAGTTGCAAAGTAATATCCTATACCCATATAAAACCAACCTACCATTAAAAAATTCCTTTCACTTGCAAAAACAACCCAAGTCAACTTAAACAAATAACTAAATATAATATTATTTTCTGCTAAGCTTTGAAAACCTGTATAAAGTACTCCAAATATAAAAAATATAAAGCTTAATAAATACATTAATTTTAATTTATTCTTACTAACAAAATAATAAATTAAAATTGATCCTCCAATCATAGCAAGTATATACCAATATATCCCGAATGTACCTGAAAAGAATACATTTCTTATCATTAATAAAAATATGTAACCATAGTTATTTCCATAAATTCTTATATATGTTTTAACCATAAATGGAATTCCTATTAAAGACCATACTACATACATCCTCAATAAATTTTTTTCGTATTTTTTGAAATATTCTTTTTTTCTGTAATTCCCCTTTTTCTCTAATCCTCTACCAAAAAAATATCCTGATACTATAAAGAAAAATGGTACTGCTATACAACATATGTTGGCAATAAATAAATTTCCTACTTTTCCAAGATAATTTCCAATAGAATGTAATATAACTATTAAAATTGCTGCAATTAACTTAAATAAGTCAATACCTACAAGATTTTTTTTCATCTTTCCTCCTAATCTCGATACTTTTATTATTTTATGAATAACGAAGTTTTAATACCTCACTATAATAAGGCATTCCTCCCCATGTTATAACCATTTGATAATAGAAAAATCCAAAATAGCATAATATCATAATATAATAGATTAAATCTTTCTCTCTATCTTCAAATATATTTTTTAAAAGCCATGGTAAAAGAATTAAATTATACATAGAAAAATATATTGGAAGTCTACCGAGAAGAACCCCGCTTCTAGCAATATTTGATATTATATATAAACCACTTGCAATTAAAGACATATTTATACTCAGCTTAATAACTGGAGTTAATTTATCTTTAATCCTATTTCTATATATAAATGCTAATATTATAGGAATTGATTCCACTAATATTCTAATTGGACTAGTTCCATCATCTGTATTCTTAAACTCATCTACAGAACTGGCATAATCTGTTTGTTCAACAACATCAGTTAATAAATTGGTAAATTTACTTGTAAATAGCATCGCTAATACTATACATACTATAAACAGCATTGTTCTCTTATTCCAAGGCTCACCTTGAACAATAAAATACATTGGAATTAATAACAATGCTGACTGATGGATAGTCGATAATACACAAACTATAAGTATATATAATAAAGTTTTATTTTTTAAAATAAGTCCAGTACAAGCAAAAATAATAGCCGCAGCCAAAAATTGTCTCATTCCATTAAACATCCAAGTAAACTGACATGAAGCCATAAATAAAAAAGCACTAACTCCAAAATTACATGAATATTTATATAGAGGATACATTACACAAACTCCACTAATTACTGCTATAATCGAAAGCCAAACAGTATAATCATTTGATATATAGGTTTTTATCAATATAGAAAATAATCTAAATCCAGGCTCCCTAGCACTGTCATCAAATATTACATCATAAGCATTTTGAAATAAAGGATATTCTTTAAACATCTGTATATATGCACCTGTATCAGCTACATAACTTCTAGCCCCCGCAAAAAACACAATCACAGCAAAAGTAACAACCGCCATAAACAAATGCGCCCTTGCTTCATAAACCTCTTCACCTAAATATTCCCCAACACAAACTTTCTTAGAAGTAACCTGAGCCAATATCCCAAACAATATAACCCAAGCCATCATAAACCAATATACTGTCATACTCTACTTTCCTTCCCTATTGTTATATAAAACCAATAAATAAAGTGCAAATCCAAAAGGCGTAGCCAAAACTGTCATTCCTTTTCGTGGACTTTCTTTAACATATTTTCTATTCTTACTTATAAAACTACTCGAAACATAATGAATGCAAGTTTTAAAATTCTTTAAAAACCCAGTATCATATTTCATAGAAACCTTTCTCATAAAAGCAAATCCCCTAGGATTTTTATAATACTGTCTAAGCATATTTTTGCTAGAACCATCATCCATATACTCAACAACACAAACAGGTTTATTCATTATCAACAACTCATAATCCTGATCTGCTAACAAATATTTATAATCTAAAGGAACAAATTTCTCTCCCTCAAACTCTGGATATGGTGGATATTTATTTATAATTTCTGTTCTATAAATAAGTTTCTTATCACCTTGGCCACCATTTTGGTAGTAACCACTAAGTGTTGTACTTTTTTTATTTGGCAATTCTTTACCTATTACTTGTCCATTTTTATATACATCAAGCGCTAATATCCCCGAATAGCTGCTGTCTTTGTTTTCTTCCCAAAAATTTACGATTAATTCTACAGCATCATCTGGCATAAAATCGTCTGAATCTATACATACGTTTAATTCTGTATCTATTAGCTCATATGCCTTGTTGTGGCCTGTATGCATTCCTCCATTTTGTTTATATACATAGCGAATTTCAAACCCATTGTCTTTTGCCATCCATTTTTCTACAATTTCTTTTGTATTATCGCTAGAACCATCGTCAACAATCAACCACACAAAGTCTTTACAAGTCTGTCTGCATAAGCTGTCGTAACACTGTTTCAAGACATAGGCTCTATTATATGTTGGAGTAAATACTGTAAGTGTCGCCATATTCAATCCTCCAATTAACATTTATTTAAGTAAAACTCCTGCAAATATTTTGCATTAGCTTTTATATCGAAATTAGCTTTTACTATTTCTTCTTTTGTATTTTGTCTTTCATACTTTTCGTATTTAAGTACTTTTTTTGCCCATTTTTGTGGGCTTTCTTCTAGTTTGACTACTACTACATTTTCTGTCATTTTACATTCAAGTGGAACTTTATCTGATATTATACATTTAAGTCCAGATGCCTGTGCCTCTATCATAGTTACTGGCAATCCTTCATAAAGCGAAGGAAATAAAAATACATCCATCCCCTGCATCAAATCATTTACATCAGATCTAACACCAGTAAATATAACCTTATCACTAAATCCCAAATCTCGTACTTTCTGCTCAATCTCATATCGTAAATCTCCATCACCGACAAGCATTAGCACGCTATCTTCTTTTACCTTTTGTACTTCATTAAATACATCTATAATAAATTTGTGATTTTTAGGATAATTAAATCGTCCCACATGACCAACCACAAACTTGTTTTCAATACCAAATTCTTTTTTAACTTTATCTGCTTTTTCCTTATTATAAGTATATAAGTCAGTATCTATTGCATTATTTAACACTTCAAAATTATCAGTTTCAAACATCCATTTGCCTGCTTCTTCACCGCATGCAAACATCTTATCTGAATACTTTTTGATATTCTTCTTTGCCAATGCCTTTATAATATATTTCAAGTTTTTATCTTGGCTTGCACTATGGGCATGAGCTATAGTAAACCTAACCCCATTCTTCTTAGCCACCTTAAGCACAACCCCACTCAAACAGTCCTGATGACAATGCACAATCTGATACTCCTTATGTTCCTTAAAAAACTTATCTAAAGCATTTAAATAACTCTTGCTGAAGGGATTTAATTTTGGAAGATGATAAATCTTGCCGCCAAGTGATTCAATTTCGTCATCATAATCCCATCTTTGATCACGATGAGTCAGAAAGTCAAATTGAACCTTGTTTCTATCAATATTTCGATAGTAATTCATAAGCATGGTTTCAAGTCCGCCACGCCCCATATATGTCACTACTTGCAATACTCTTATCGGCTCACTCATCTCTCAATCTCCTCAACAGTCATCTCAACTACCTTCCTCTTATCAAAAACATCCTCCATATGCCTTCTGCCACACTGCCCCATCTTCGCCTTATCATCATAGCTCATAATCGCAAATTTCTTAATCTTGTCATAAAGATCACCACTATCCTTAACCTTACAAGTAAATCCGCTGACACCATCGATAATCGACTCCTTGCATCCGTGGATGTCACTTGCAATTAGCGCCCTTCCGATTGATGCTCCTTCCAACAATACATTTGCCATTCCTTCGTGATATGATGGAAGGATGATGCAGTGTGCTTCTTTCATAAATTTTACGACGTCTTTTTGGTAGCCGTAGTATTTTATATAATCTTTTGCTTCCAAATCTTTTATAATCTGGCTGTAATCTTCTTCAAACCAGCCTAGAAATCCAAATTCTGTTTTGATTTCTTCTGATTTGATTTTTTTGATTGCGTCAAACAGTTCGTTGACGCCTTTTTCTTCCATAACCCTTCCGACAAATAAGAACTTTGTGATGTCGTCTTTTGGCATTGGGCTAAAGCTGAATCTTTCAAGATTTACCCCGGCGCCGTTCATAACGACTGCTTGTTCTTTTGTGATTGTTTTGTCGTCTATCATAACTTGGGCATTTTGCACATTTTCGAAAAACACAGATTTCGCTTTTTTAAGTCCAACTTTATAAAGTGTGCTGACGATTTTTTTCAACATTCCACCTTTGTAATAAGCACTCCCAAGCCCAGTTACATTGGCGATAAATGGCGTTTTTCTAATTCTCGATGCCATCCCTCCATAAATGTTAGGCTTGATTGTGTAGCCTATTGCTATGTCTGGTTTTTCTTTTTTGATTATTTTTAAATAGTCCAGAAAAAGTTTAATGTCCTTGATTGGGTTTAAACTTTTTCTGTCTACATAAGTTTCTATTATTCTAACTCCTAGTGCTTCTATATCTTCGTTGTCGTCACCCTTTGGCAGCGATACTACTACTTCATATCCCTTTTCTACTAATTTCTCCACCAATTCTCGTCTAAATTTATAAATCGTTGCGAAATGGTTTGATAGTATCAACACCTTTTTCATAAATTCCCCACCTATTCATTAGTCTGTTTTGCAACTATTTGCTCTTCTGTCTTTCCTTCAACAACTCCATCTCTTTTTAATACTTTTACAAATGTTAAAAAGAAACATTTTACATCAAAACCAAAGCTACATCTTTCAACATATTCTCCATCTAATTTTGCTTTAACATCAATCGGCAACTCATCTCTCCCGTTGATTTGTGCCCATCCTGTAAGCCCTGGGACTATGTCGTTTGCTCCATATTTGTCACGTTCTTCAATCAAATCGTATTGATTCCAAAGTGCGGGACGAGGCCCAACAATACACATATCACCTTTGATGATATTTATAATTTGTGGCAACTCGTCCAAACTTGTTTTTCTAAGGAATTTTCCAACCTTAGTTATGTACATGTCTGGATTTTCTAATAAATGTGTCGGTGTGTCTTTTGGTGTATCTATCTTCATCGTTCTAAATTTTAAAATATTAAACTCTTTTTTATGAAGACCGATTCTTCTTTGTTTGAATAAAATCGGTCCTTTTGAATCCAATTTTATACATACAATCAATATTAAAAATACTGGTATTAGTACAATAAACCCTATCAAAGAAATCACAAATCCAATCACTCTTTTAAAATATCGATATATTCCAACCTTCCCATCATCCATTTATACAACTTCCTCCCTTCTAACATAAGTCGGCACAATACTCTTCATTATCAAGTCCACCTTCTCATCCTGATCATTATCGGCAACCCTCTTCAAAATATTGAGCTCCTTCTTAAACTCGGCCTCGTCAATATCGATAGGTCGTCCAATTCTGATTTGGTTGTTGGAAGTTTTTTGTAGCCCTTCTTCATCCATAAGGACCTCTTCATATAATTTTTCGCCTGGTCTAAGTCCAGTAACCTCGATTTTTATATCGACATTTGGTTCAAAACCGCTGAGTTTGATTAAATTTCGTGCCAAGTCGATTATTTTGACAGGTTCACCCATATCAAGGACGAATATTTCCCCGCCTTTTGCCATTGCGCTGGCTTGCAATACCAAAGATACTGCTTCTGGTATTGTCATAAAAAATCTTGTAACTTCTTCATGAGTTACTGTGACTGGGCCGCCTTCTTCGATTTGTTTTTTAAATAGCGGAACGACGCTTCCATTGCTGCCCAATACGTTGCCGAATCTCACAGCGACAAATTCTGTCTTGCTTGTTTTGTTCTTTGTTTGAACAATCATCTCGCAACAACGTTTAGTCGCGCCCATTATATTAGTCGGATTTACCGCTTTGTCAGTTGATATCAAGACAAATTTTTTGACATTGTATTTGTCTGATAAATTGACAACATTTTGTGTTCCAAATACGTTGTTTTTTATCGCCTCACAAGGGCTGTCTTCCATAAGCGGAACGTGTTTGTGTGCTGCTGCGTGAAATACTATTTCTGGTCTATATTGTTCAAATATCTTGTCCATTTTGTGTTCGTCACGCACAGACGCTATTAGTACTTTTAAGTCTAAGTTTTTGTGGTAATGTCTGATTAATTCTTGTTGTATTTCATAAGCGTTGTTTTCATATATGTCTAGTATGATAAGCTGTCTAGGATTGTACTTGGCGATTTGCCTACATAATTCGGAACCGATAGACCCACCGCCTCCTGTAACCATTACGACCTTGTCGTTGATTATGCTGTCCATATCATTTAAATTCATTTTTACGGTTTCTCTACCCAAAAGATCTTCAATTTGAACATCTCTTATTTTTGTCACATTTACTTTTCCATCTATAATTTCATATATTCCAGGTATAGTTTTTAATTTTGTGTTAGTGTTTTTACAAATATCTATAATTTCTCTTTTTCTCTTTGGTTCAATGTTTGCTATACATATTATAATTTCATCAATATTTTCTTCTTTTACTATTTTATCAATATCCTTAGTTGTTCCAAGAACAGGTACTCCAAAAACGTATTTTCCCAATTTCCCCCTGTCATCATCAATAACAGCGACAGGAAGTTTTTTAAGTTCTGGATTTTCAAATAATTCCCTCATTATCATATTTCCAGCCACACCAGCTCCAACAATAAGCACTCTTGATGAATTTGATGCATTTTGATTAATTTTCATTTGCATAACTACTCTTCTCATAGCCCTATATGTAACTCTAATAGAAGTCATCCCAACTATTACCATAAGAAGATTTACAACATAAAAAACAACTTCCATATTGTAATCTAATCCTGCTATTACTAATAGCGATGTTACTGCTGCACAAAAGCATGCCAAAAAAATGTTTGATACTTCTTTTTCTCCTCCACATTTCCAAAGACTATCATAACATCTAAAATATAATAGAAATCCTACGTTTATCCCTGCATAGATAAACATTGGTAGTAATGAAAATGTAGTAATTTTGAAATCCAATAAATACATCGTTATAGCAAAACTAAGTATACAGACAATACAGTCCATAGCGAGTAATATTACTTGTCTGACTTTACACTTGTCTATCCCCATCAAGGCACAGTCAATCTTTTCAGCCATTTTCAATATCATAAATATCCCCCCTCCATATTTACATCCACATAACTACATTTTTTACTTACTTATAAATTTTACTTAAACCTAAATCTCTCTTTCTTTAACTCACTTAACAATATACTGTGTTTTTGCTACATCCAACGGATATAAATATCTCTTTCCATAAGTATATTTTTAATATAAATATAAACGTTGCTAGCTATATAAATATAACTAACAACTTTTATAGATATAGAAATTTTAATATATATATATTTCTACAAGAAATTATAAATTCCTTATTTTTATGATAATTTTTTATGATAATTTTTAACTTGTTTTTCTTCTTCTCTTTTTCTTTCTGCCGAACAGCTTATGCCTATGTTCTCCATAATAATTAGAATATCCATAATAATTGCTGTAATAGCTGTATTTCTCTGCCTTGAATTTATTTAAAACTACTCCGATTATATTCGCACCGACTTTGTTTAACTTGTCTAAAGTTATCTTTGCACCCTTTGAATCAATAGCCTTTGCCGCATTGACTATAATAGTCCCATCGACATATTGTGTAATAATACAAGCATCGTTCAATCTGCATATCGGTGGCGAATCTATAAATACATAGTCGTATTCCTCTCTAAGTTTTGAAACTAAATCTTTCATCGATTGTGAATTAAGTAGAATTGACGTATTCGAAGGAACTCCTCCAGAAGTTATTATATCTAAATCACCGACTTTTTTGATACATTCGCTTTTTTTATTATTCCCAAATACTATATCAGAAACACCAAAGCTGTTTTCAATACCAAAATATCTACTTACTCCTCTTTTTCTAAAATCGCAGTCGATAAGAAGGACTCTCACTCCCTCCAATTCAGAAAAACACTTCGCCAAATTACAAATTATAGTAGTCTTTCCTTCATCCATCTCTGCACTAGTAACCAAAATTGTTTTTATATTTTTATTAATAGTTACATAAGTTCTTATCTCCCTATAAGACTCATTTAACTCAAAATTTCCCTCATCATATGCACCTCTTTTTGCCATAGCTAAATCCCCCTACTTTCTTCCTTTTTGCTGTTTTCCATCATCAAATGGTATAGTCCCAATTAAAGGTAGACCCCAGTATTTTTCAACATCCTCTGGAGTTTTAACTTTAGTATCTAAAACCTCAACTAATAGTACTAAGAATATAGCTATAACTAAACCTGCTGCAAATGATTTCAATAAAGTTAGATCTTTTGTTCTACCTTGTAAAACTCCTGGCCCCGCTGGATAAGGAGATTCCACACAATCTAAATTAATTACTCTCTTAAGCTCTTCATTATATGCCTCTGGTAAAGCAGCCGCAGCATTATGCGCCCCATCAGCAGTTTTCGTAATAACAGTCATATTTATAAACTCTGGAGTTTGCTCATCCTGAATAGCACTGATAGAAAGGATTTGGCTAGATTGAACCTTGCTAAGCGCCGCAACATTCTTTCTAACATTCTCAGAACTAACCAAACTAACATAAGAAGACGCTATATTTTGATTAGTCATACTCGCAGATGCCGAATACGAACTATTAATATTGTTCAAAACCCTCTGCTCCTCAGTCATACCAGTACTGCTATCATCACTATCTTTCTTGCTACTCTTCTTTGACTTGCTCTTTTCCACAGCCTCATTATATTCCTTCATAGAATTAATTTTAATCTTAACAGTAGCCTTATAAGTCGGTAAATAAGAAACATAATTCGTATAAGTCCTATATCCACCAAAACCCAAGCAAACTAGCATTACAAGAATAATAATCCACTTTCTTCTCCTAAACATGTCCAAATATTCTTTAATATTTACACTCTCTCCCATATTTCCCTCCAAATTTCTATTGGCAACATATCACCATTATGTATGAAACTAAACTTTGTCACTATTCCCTAATAGGTTCTGCATATCTAGTTTTTCTTAGTAATTATACCATATTTTGGAACATTTGTAACTTTATAAGCAGATATATATAAAAAATTAGTTTTATTTTATATTATTTTTCATACTAATTAACTTAATAATTACTACATAATAACTTAATAATTACTACATAATAACTTAATAATTACTACATAATAACTTGATAATTCCTACATAATATCTAATTTTTCTATCTATTATCCTATTCATAAAGACTTAACATACCTTTAAGGCGATTTACAACCTCATTTTTAACATTATCCGGCCACACAACCTTCATATCTGCCCCGAACTGCATAATATTCTTTGACAAATATCCACATTCCTTCTCGACAAAAATCCCAACATAAGATTTTTCATTCTCGTTCTCATCCTTGTTCTTGCTCTCGTCCTTGTCCTCATCCTTGTCTTTGTCTTTGTACTTGTCCTTGTCCTTGTTCTTGTCAATTTCACTAAACCCATCCACTTTTTTGTCATAATCATCACAAATAATCATATTTAAAGCATTACTAAAACCACGTAATTTCTCCCTAATTAGACTATTTTCTATATATTTCCCAGACAAGACATACTTCTCATAATCCAACTTCCCAAAAATCTTCTCCAAAATTTGAGCCTCAAGATGCCCCCTTTTAATCTCACACCTCAAACTATTATAATTATTCATTAAATCTTCCTCAAGATTATTATTTCTATAATTATCCTTTTCCATTATATATATATAGTCGCCAAATTCATCTAATAAAGATTCCATTAAATTCTTTTTAAACTCTACCATAACGATATTCGTTCTTCTCGGAAATATATTTACATTATTATCGATTGGCACATTTCTAGATGTAAACTGACTAAAATCACTTGTATTTTTGCAATCCGCACTCCTACAATCCCCAAGTTCACTCAAATCCATAATCCTCTCATCCTCAATCACAAACACATTTAGCATCATGTCAATCCTAAAATACTGAAAAACCTCCGAATCCTCATCCTCACAAACCAAATAATAATTCTTGTCTCTCAAAACCATATAAACCGGACTCTTCACAAATTCCCTTAAATTGCCCTTCTCATCAACCTTACATTCAAGCTCCCTAAAATAATTATACTCACAATAATTGAACCTAATCTTCCTAGAAAACTTAATCGCCTCCGAAATCCTCGCCATACTGACAAAAATATCCTCATTAGTCGACTTAGGAATATCCTCAATATAAACATCCTTCAAAAAATCCTTATTTTGATAAATCGAGTTAAACGTCCTCAACTTCTCCAAAATCGCCTCCGTTCTCCTCCTCGTGACAAAATTACTAGTCAAAACAGCATCAGCCAAAAGCCTAACCTCACTCGCCTCAAAACAATTCGAATTAATATAATAACCCTCCTTGCTCTTATCATAATCACTAACATCGATTCCCAAAGCCTTCATATCCCTGATATACGCATAAATCGTCCTTCTATCAACATCAACACCCAATCGTTTTCTCATATGATGCTGAATCTCCTTAATCGAAAGCGATACATTCTCATCAGAATAACTCTTCAAAATCTCGATAAAAGTATAAAATTTAATATTATTACTTACCCTCTTCATGATATTTCCCTACTCCTTGCATATAAAATCCCTCATTTTTTTATATCCAATCTAAAATTTATAATATTTTTATATCTCATCTAAAATTTATAATATTTTTAATTCGCATTATAGCAATTTCTATTATAAATATTTGCTATAAAATTACAATATATTTAATGTACATTTTTTTGTACATTATTACAAACCCCTTTGAAATTAACGTTTTCCCTTTGTATTTTACATAATTTTACATTTTTAAGTGATTTTAAATAGTTTTAAGTGATTTTAAATGGTTTACAATAGTTTTAAATAATATTGGATACTCTTGAATAGTCTTAAATAGTCTTAAATAGTTTTAAATAGTTTTAAATGATATTAAATACTCTCAATTCATTTTAAATAATATTGAATACTTTTAAATAGTCCTAAATGATTTTGAATAATATCAAATACTCTTGAATAGCCTTAAATGATTTTGAATAATCTCGAACATAAGTTTATTTTTTATGCAATAAAAAAAGACTACGTGGCTACGTCTTACTCTCCCAGGCGGTTGCCCACCAAGTACCATCAGCGCT
>OHAC01000767.1_pt1 | contig 32017 bp, 26 predicted proteins | sample 1577051 | NCBI WGS metagenome assembly OHAC01 (sample SAMEA3541499, study PRJEB24748) | human gut metagenome | biome: human gut; feature: human-associated habitat; material: faeces | place: China | collected 2012 | reverse complement strand
GGGAGCCGAACTTTCCGTCCGTGCCGATCTTCTCCCCCAGCGTGTTGAGCTTCTGCTGGATGAGCCGGATGGTGCCGCCGGACATGCCGGTGCGCATCACGATGCCGGGATAGGGCACCGCCAGCCCGTGCTTTGCGGTGTACTTTGCGTAAAGGGCATTCCAGGTGTTGGCCCCGACTTTGCCGTCCATGTTCATACTGTTCCGGAGCTGGAATTCTTTCACGGCGTTTTCGCTCCTGGTGCCAAAGTGGCCGTCTATGGTCAGTGCGGGGTAATAGCTGCACTGGTCACGCACGCCGTTCAGCCAGGTCTGCACCAGAGCTTCGTCCGGGCCGTAGGAGCCCTTTTGGATCAACGAATAATAAGCGGGGATCGCCATTGTGGTCACACTCCTTCCACGACAGCGTATGCAGCGCAGTGGGGAGGTGTGCCATAGCGTTTTTTGCCCTCTCCGTCTTTGCTTCGCGCCTGAGAGGGCGAGGCTGTTTCGACCAGCACCTGATCCTCCCGGCTTGCCGTCACCCGCTGCCACCACTCCACGCATTTGAACCGCACCACATACCCCCCGCACACCAGATCGTTTTCCTCCGGCAGAGCATAGGTGCCGCAGGCAGAGCGGCACAGGCCCGGGTAGAGCACGCACCACCAGTTTTTGCCGTGGCGGGCGTTGCCGCCCAGGTCGATGCGCAGGGCCTGATACCGCCCGGCGGGCAGGATGCCGGTGGAATAGCGGGTGGTATCGAAGTACATTTCCACCAGCTGTACCGTAACGGTGGAAAAGATCCCCCGCCTTGCCAGCACGGCCCGGGCCGTCAGCTCCAGTGCGGGCAGGTTCTCTGCCGCCCAGCGCAGGGCGGCAGGCTTGTCCTGTGCGGTGCAGTGGACATCGGCGTAGGCCAGAACAGCATCCCGCACGGCGAGCTTGACGGTCTGGTCGGCAGGGGAATCGCTGTCGGCCCGGATATGGAAGCGCAGGGTGTCGGCACAGAGGAGGGCCCCGGTGTCCAGCTGCGCCTGCCCCCAGCGCAGGGCAGCAGGCAGGGCGCTCAGAAGCAGCGCAAGGGAAAGCACGGCGCACCCCAGTGCCATCTCACGGCGGGTGAGCGTGCGGGAAAAGAATGGCAGCATAAAAAACAGGCCCCTTTTCTGGAAATGATAACCAGAGAATGGGCCTGTTTAACGCATTTTATTCTGATACTTGATTTTTGCAGTGAAGCCTGACTGTAATGCCAAGGGCTCCCCCTTCGGGGGAGCTGGCAATGCGAAGCATTGACTGAGAGGGTTGTTCCTTTTAGTTCTTCAGGGACTGCATGGGAGCCGGCAGGCGGCCGCCGCGGTTGATGAACACCGAGGGGTCACGCTGATTCACCGGCATGATGGGGCCATAGCCCAGCAGACCGCCGAAATCCAGGATCTCGCCTGCCTTGCGGCCGATGGCGGGAATGACGCGGACGGCGGTGGTCTTGCTGTTCACCATGCCAATGGCGGCTTCATCGGCGATCAGGGCGCTGATGACAGCGGGGGTGGTATCGCCGGGGATGATGACCATATCGATGCCCACCGAGCAGACAGCTGTCATGGCTTCCAGCTTTTCGATGGTCAGGCAGCCGCACTCGGCGGCGTGGATCATGCCGTCGTCCTCGCTGACGGGGATAAAGGCACCGGAGAGGCCGCCCACATGGTTGGAGGCCATCACGCCGCCCTTCTTCACGGCATCGTTCAGCAGGGCCAGGCAGGCCGTGGTGCCGCAGCAGCCGCAGGTCTCAAGGCCCATCTCTTCCAGAATGTTGGCCACGCTGTCGCCCACAGCAGGGGTGGGGGCCAGCGAAAGGTCGATGATGCCTGCGGGCACGCCCAGAGCCTTGGAAGCCAGATTGGCCACCAGCTGGCCCACGCGGGTGATCTTGAAGGCGGTGCGCTTGACCAGCTCCGCCACCTCGTCGATGGGAGCATCCTTGGGCAGCTTTGCCAGCGCGGCGCGCACAGCGCCGGGGCCGGAAACGCCGACGTGGATCTCACAGTCGGGCTCGCCGGGGCCGTGGAATGCACCGGCCATGAAGGGATTGTCCTCGGGTGCGTTGCAGAACACCACCAGCTTTGCCGCGCCGATGCACTGGCGGTCGGCGGTCAGCTCACTGGCTTTCTTCACGGCTTCGCCCATCAGCTTGATGGCATCCATGTTCAGGCCCGCCTTGGTGGCACCGATATTCACCGAGCTGCACACGATGTCGGTCTCGGCCAGTGCGCGGGGGATGGACTCGATCAGGCGGCGGTCACCGGCTGAGAAGCCCTTGTGCACAAGGGCGGTGTAGCCGCCCACAAAGTTCACGCCCACCTTTTTGCCTGCGGCATCCAGTGCCTTGGCAAAGTCCACGGGGTCTGCATCGGGGCAGGCACCCAGCAGCATGGCAATGGGGGTGACGCTGATCCGCTTGTTGATGATGGGAATGCCGTACTCGGCGCTGATATGCTCCACGGCGGGCACCAGATCGGCTGCCTTGGTGGTGATCTTATTGTAGATTTTTTCGCAGGCCTTCTTCGGGTCCGGATCGATACAGTCCAGCAGGCTGATGCCCATGGTGACCGTGCGCACGTCCAGATTGTCCTGCGTGAACATCTCGATGGTCTCGAGGATGTCGCCGGTATTCATCATGCTCATAAGAGTATCCTTTCTGAACCTCTCCGTCATTGCTTCGCAATGCCACCTCTATTAAGGGAGCTGGCGCAAAGCGTCTGAGAGGTCTTGTCTGTTAGATGGTATGCATCGCGTCAAAAACTTCCTGACGGGTCAGATTGATCTGCATCCCCATCTCCTTGGCCAGAGCATCGGTGCGGGTGTGCAGCTCCTCATGGCTGACGCTGCACTTGGAGATGTCCACCAGCATGATCATGGCAAACATGCCCTGCAGAACGCTCTGGGTCACATCCTCAATGTTGATGTTCAGCTCGCAGCAAAGGGCGGCCACTTTGGCAACAACGCCCACGGTATCGTGTCCGATGACAGTGATAAACGCTTTCATATTCCTTACCCCCATGATACAAAGTAAAACCTCTCCGTCATCGCTGACGCGATGCCACCTCCCCTGATAGGGGAGGCAGGAAAAAGCAGCAACGCGAACCTGGCTCCCCTGCCAGGGGAGCTGCCGCTGAAAGCGGCTGAGAGGCTGATTCTCTTCCAGTATAGCAGATTTGCCGATTTTTGAACACTCTTTTTGGAAAAAAGAGCAGTTTTCAGGCGGAAAAGACATTCTATACCGCTTTGGTGTAAAAAAACAAGATGCAAAGCGGCGATTCTTGTGCTATACTGAAAAATAACAGCGGGGTGGGTACGCCCATCCGCGCAAAACAAAGGAGAAACGACCATGGAACAGCTTTTGAAGATTCTGGAAGACAATGCGCGGCTGCCCATTGAGGACATTGCCACCATGCTGAATAAATCCCCCGCCGAGGTGGCGGCGATGATCGACCTGGCCCGGGCGCAGGGCATCATCAAGGGCTACAAGACCCTTGTGGACTGGGAAAAGGCCGGGGTGAACCGGGTGGAAGCAGTCATCGAGCTGAACGTCAGCCCCAAGAAGAGCCGCGGCTTTGATGAGATCGCAGCCACCATTGCTGCCTTTGACGAGGTGGAGAGCGTGCTGCTGATGAGCGGCGGCTATGACCTGCAGCTGGTCATCAAAGGCCAGACCTTCCAGGAGATCGCCCTGTTCGTGGCAAAGCGCCTGAGCCCGCTGGACGATGTGCTGTCCACTGCCACCCATTTTGTCCTGCGCACCTATAAAAAAGAGGGCCGCCTGTATCAGGACGAAGAGATCGATGAAAGAGAGTGCACGGTTCTGTGATGGATTACGATAAACTGATCGCGCCTGCCGCACGGGAGATGCGCCCCTCCGGCATCCGCAAATTCTTCGATCTGGCCGCTGATATGCCCGAGTGCATCAGTCTGGGCGTGGGCGAGCCGGATTTCAAAACACCGTGGGCTGTGCGGGAAGCAGGCATCGAGAGCCTGGAGCATGGCCGCACCCGCTACACCGCCAACGCAGGCCTGAAAGAGCTGCGGGCGGAGATCTGCAGATATCTGGAGCGCCGGATGCACCTGCACTACGACCCCCTGCGGGAGGTGTTGGTGACCGTGGGCGGCAGCGAAGCCATTGATATGTGCATCCGCACCATTGTGCAGCCCGGGGATGAGGTGATCATCCCGGAGCCCTGCTTTGTCTGTTATGAGCCCATCACCACCCTGTCCGGCGGTGTGCCGGTGCATGTGCCCTGCCGCCAGGAGGATGAGTTCCGCCTCAGGCCCGAGGCCCTGAAAGCCGCCATCACCCCCAAGACCAAGCTCCTCATTATGCCGTTCCCCAACAACCCCACCGGTGCGGTGATGGAGTGGGAGGACCTGGAAGCCATTGCGGAGGTCCTGCGGGATACCAACGTCATGGTGCTTTCGGATGAGATCTACGCCGAGCTGAACTACGGCCTGCGGCCCCATGTCTCCATTGCCACCCTGCCCGGCATGGCCGAGCGGACCATTGTGGTGAATGGTTTTTCCAAGAGCTATGCCATGACCGGCTGGCGCTTGGGCTATGCCTGCGGCCCGGCTCCCATCATCAAGATCATGACCAAGATCCACCAGAGCGCCATTATGAGCGCTCCCACCACCAGCCAGTATGCGGCCATCACCGCCCTGCGGGAGTGTGACGGTGAGATCGACAAGATGCGGGATGAGTACAACATGCGCCGCCGCCTGGTGGTGCACGGCTTTAACTCTATGGGCCTGACCTGCTTTGAGCCGCGGGGTGCGTTCTACGCCTTCCCCTGCATCAAGAGCACCGGTATGACCAGCCAGGAGTTCTGCACAAAGCTGCTGGAGCAGAAGCATGTTGCGCTGGTGCCCGGCGATGCCTTTGGCGCATCCGGCGAGGGCTACTGCCGTGTTTCCTATGCTTACAGCGTGGAGCACCTGACCGAGGCCATGAAGCGCATCCGGGAGTTCCTGAAAGAAAACAGCATCAACAGCGGAGAGAAGTGAGGAGGAAGAACGATGGCAAAGCTGAACTGCGTGACCGTTCTGGCCCCGGCCAAGCTGAATCTGGCGCTGGATGTAGTGGGCCTGCTGCCCAACGGCTACCATAACCTGGATATGACGATGCAGGCCATTACCCTGTATGAGCGGGTGGTGCTGCGCCGCAGCCAGAACCTGAGCCTGACCCTGCCGGGCAGCCCGGTGGCCGCCAACGATTCCAACACGGCCATCAAGGCGGCGCTGGCCTTCTTCCACTATACCGGCCTGCTGGCGGGTGTGGAGATCACCATTTACAAGAATGTGCCGGTGCGTGCCGGTATGGCGGGCGGCAGCGCCGATGCCGCCGGTGTGCTGGTGGGCCTGAACGTCCTTTACGGCGCAAAGCTCTCCATGAGTGAGCTCTGCGCGCTGGGGGCAAAGATCGGCGCGGACGTGCCCTTTGCCCTGATGGGCGGCACCTGTCGGGTGCAGGGCGTGGGCGATGTGATGAAAGCCCTGCCGCCCTGCCCGGACTGCTGGTTCACGGTGGTCATGCCCGATTACGGCGTTTCCACCCCGGAAGCCTTTGCCGCTTATGACAAAGTGGGCAGCAGCACCCACCCCGACTGCGAAGCCCAGGAAAAGGCGATCCGCGCCGAGGATCTGGCGGGTGTGTGTGCCGCCGCAGGCAACGCGCTGGAGGAATGCAGCGGTGCCAGAGACAACGAGGCCATCAAGACCGCGCTGAAAGAGAACGGCGCTGTCACTGCCCTGATGACCGGCAGCGGCGCGGCTGTGTTTGGCATCTTTGAGAGCGAAGAAGCTGCCCGAAGCGCCGCCGAGGCTGTCAGGGCACAGTGGCCGCAGGTGTATGTGGCTCAGCCCGATCGGGGCGGCGCGCGGGTCATCAGCCCGAAGTGGATGCTGTAACATGCATAACCTCCTTTCCAATGGGGAAAACTGCCCAAAGGAAAGGAGGTCTTTTTGTGCAGACCTTTTATAAAGTATGCCTGATCCTGATGATCATTGGCGGCATCAACTGGGGGCTTGTGGGCCTGTTCCAGTTTGACTTTGTGGGCTGGCTGCTGGGCGGCAGCAGCTCCATCTGGTCGCGCATCGTGTTTACGGTGGTGGGCGTGGCCGCTGTCTGCGGCATCCCGGGGCTGTTTGCAGAAGAACCGGAAGAATAAAAAACGGCTGCTGCACGGAAAAAATGTGCAGCAGCCGTTTTTTGTGGATCATTCAGTTATCCCAACCCACCAGATCGGGCAGGGTAAGGGTCTCATCCGAGCAGTGGGGGTCTGTGGGGCCGTCGGTGGGGGCGGTGGCCTTTTCCACAGCCCGCACGATCTCGCTGATGGCGGCGCAGTCCTCGGGCAGGTCGGTCTGGCTGCGGCCCGAGTGGGTGAACAGGATCTTGCCCAGATGGCCCACCACCAGCGTCAGCGGCAGCAGCTGAGGGGCTTTTGTGTCGTAGTGGTAACCGGCATCTCTGGCGGCCTTGTAGATCTTCTGGGCCGCAAAGCTCCAGCTCAGCAGGCCGCGGGTCTGCTCTACGCCCAGGTAGCCGTACAGTACGCCGGGGCCGTCGCAGATGACAGGAAAGGGGAAATCTGAGCCGTGGGTGGCCTTTGCCACCGCCTGCGCCGAGGAACGCACCACACAGACAAGCCGTGCCCCCTTGAGCTGGGGCAGCGTTTTCAGGTAACGGGTGATATATTCGCGGCTGACAGGGTGGTCGAACCCGGGCAGGAAGATCATGCACAGCGGATGCTCCCCCTCGCACAGGGTGTAAAAATCATTGCCCGGCACCGTGGGGGTGTCGTAGGTGAAACGGGGGATGCTCGTCCCCACAAGATGTTCGCTTTTCATACCGCAATGCACATCCTTTCCATCATCACCAAAACCTCTCCGGCATCGCTGCACAATGCCGCCTTCCCTGCTGGGATGCGGGGGCATCAGCGCCTGAGAGGTCGTCCTATAAAAAAATCCACACACTGGCCTTGTGGCAGGCCAGCGGTGGATGCAATGCTATAAAAAGATCCCGCCCGGTCGTCTGCGGCAATCAAACCTACCCTTACGGACAGGTGGGTGCCCTGTCGCCGGATTCACGCTTCCTCATCGAACCTCCATGGTCGACCCATGGCGGGGAGGTCTGCAATCCGCCGGAGAACTCCGGGCTCCCGTTGAATGATTAGTAGGATCATATAAACCGCAACAAATCGCGCCGGGCAGGAAGTCTTGCCTGGGAATCTGTCTGTGCTGGGGAATTACTCGATCTCGAACTGGTCGCTCAGGCGCTGCTCAAACAGCTTGCTGACTTCCATCAGAGTCTCGTCATCCTCCACAACGTCCAGATATTCGCCTTCGCTGTCCTCGCCCACGCTCAGGATGACCAGCTGTGCGTCCTCGTTGACATCCTCTTCATCCTCTGCGTATTCGACAACTGCAAGGTAATGCACGCCCTTATGGTCCAGTGCATCGATCACTTCAAATGTGACCTCATTGCCGTCCTCATCCTCAAGAGTCATCAGATCGGGCTGATATTCCTCTTCGGTGTTCGGGTTCTTGATCTCTTCTGCCATAAGATACGTTCTCCTGTCTATCCAAACCCAATCAAAGGGATGGTACTCAAATAAAATTACGCACACAGCCCGGGATCTGATGCGTTCCCGCCGTCCCTTGCTGTGCTTATAGTGTAGCGTTTTTTTGCCTGCTCGTCAAGATGTTTTTCGCACAGAAAATGCACGACAAATTTTCACGCATTTCCCTCTCGCTTCCCGGGCAGAAATATGCTATACTGAATTCTGCGTATCTCCCGCGTGCGGGGGAACTGCTATCAGAATATGAACGGAGGGATCTGTTTATGAATAAGACCCGTGTCCGGCTGGCGGCGCTGCTGCTGGCCGTGAGTTTTGCACTGTCCGGCTGCAGCCTTGTGAAAAACATCGGCGGCAGCAGCGGAGCCGGAACAAAGACCATCACCCGCCCGGCGGTGGAATCGGCCGAGCTGCAGTTCACCCACCCGACAGCGGGGGAACCCGTGGCGGTGTTCGATACCACGGCGGGCGTGTTCAAGGCCGTGCTCTTCCCAGAGCAGGCCCCGCAGGCCTACGATAACTTTGTGGGTCTGGTGCAGGCGGGCTACTATAACGGCCTGACCGTGACCCGTGTGGAGCAGGATTTTGTGGTGGAGGCCGGTCAGGGTGCTGACGGCAAGGGCACCACCATCTGGAACGGAAGCCGCTACCCGGCTGAGGCCACCGACAAGCTCCACCATTATTCCGGTGCCCTCTGCATGGCGGCGGACTCCTCCGGCCAGTGCGCCAGCGTCTTTTATATCATGTCCACTCTGCCCGGCGGGGATTCCGTCACCCAGGAACTCACCGACCAGATGAACAGTGCAGGCTACCGCGCTGAGGTCGTTTCGGCCTACCAGACCGCCGGCGGCGCGCCCTACCTCGACTACACCGATACCGTGCTGGGGCAGGTGTACGAGGGGATGGACGTGGTGGACACCATCGCTCAGGTCGCCGTGGATGAGAACCAGAAGCCCACGGAAACGATCACCATCAACAGCGTCAGCATTGAGACATATCAGGCGCAGTAACAACTGAAATGACAAAACCGGCTTTCCCGTGACATTACCCATATAAACGAAAAAAGAGACGCTGAAAAGCGTCTCTTTTTGCTTCCGGTTCAAATTTCGCCGGGGTGCTCCTTGCGCCAGGCGAGGTAATCTTCCAGAATGACCGTGGCGCTGACGGAATCCAGAATGGCCTTGCGGTGGGCACCAAAAGTCCCCACCTCATCCAGGATGTCGGCGGCTTCACAGGTGGACTGCCGCTCGTCCCACATCCGCACCGGCAGGCCGCTCCAGATCTGCAGGGTCTTGCCCAGCTTGCGGCTCTTCTCGGCGCGCTCGCCCTCGGTGCCGTCCATGTTGAGCGGCAGGCCCACCACAATGAGCTCTGCCTTCTGCTCCTGGGCAATGCGGCAGACCTCGGCGGCCACCTTGGGCCGGGCCTTCAGGGTGATCTGGGGGGTGATGGGCGTGGTCAGGAATTCGGTGGGGTCGCAGACCGCAAGCCCCGTGCGGCTGGCACCGTAATCAACTGCTAGAATCTTCATGGGGAAGTGCCCCTCCTGTTTTGCTGTTTTTCCTCAGTTTACCACAGAATAGATTTTTCTTCAATTTTGCGGTACAATAAACTCAATTATTATCCATTGCGCAGGGCTGACCCGATATGCCAAAGGCTCTCCCTTCGGGAGAGCTGGCAAAGCCGCAGGCTTTGACTGAGAGGGTGAGCTCGTTATAGAAAGTGAGAAAACAATGTTACAGCTACTTCTGGGCGGCTCCGGCAGCGGAAAAACAACGCTGCTGTACCAGCGCATCCGCGCCCGGGCCGAAAAAGGGGAAAAAAGCATCCTGCTGGTGCCGGAACAATTCACTTCCAGCACCGAGGGCCGCATCTACCGTGAGCTGGGGGATGCCCTGTCCGGCATGGTGGAGAGTTTTTCTTTTACCAGTCTGGCAGAAAAGATCCTTTCCACCGAGGGCGGCGCGGCGGTGCAGACCCTCTCTGACGCAGGCCGTGCCGTGCTGGTGCGCCGGGCGCTGGAGGAGCTGCAGGACAATGTCCACTATTATCACCGCCACCGGCGCAGTGCGGCCTTTTGCCAGATGGCGGCCCAGACCATCGACGAGCTGAAGAGTGCGGGCCTTTCCGGCCAGCAGCTGGCACAGCTGGCCGGTGCCTGCGGAGCCGAGAGCGGTAAGCTCAGTGAGTTGGCCCTCATCTTTCAGGGCTACGAGACCCTGCTGGCCCGCAGCGGCATGGACCCCTCTGACCGGCTGGAGCTGGCCGGAGCCCGGCTGGAGGAAGCACTGGCCCGGCACAGCCTGCCGGAGTTTCTGCGGGACCGGGCGGTGTTTATTGATGAATTCGATACCTTCAATGCGCCCAAAAAGCGGCTGCTGGGGGTCATGCTGGCGGCGCTGCCCAGCGTGACGGTGGCCCTCTGCGATGATGGAGCCCCCCTGCTGCCCGGTGACCTGAGCCTGTTCTCCGGGGCCAAGCAGGTGGCGGCGCAGCTGCGCCAGCTGGCCCGGAAAAATGGGGCGGAGGTGGCCGTTCCGCAGCTTTTGCGCAAGGATCTGCGCCACCGGAACGCCCCGGGCCTTGCCGCAGTGGCAGAGCTGCTGGAAACCGGCAGCTGCACCGCGGATGCCCCGGCGGGCGAGGTGCGGCTCTTTGCCGCGCCCAGCCGGGAGGAGGAGGCCCGTGCCGCTGCCGGTGCCATCCGGCGGCTGATGCGGCAGGGCGTGCGGTGCGGAAAGATCGCTGTGGTCTGCCGCGATATCGCCAAGTATCGTGCCGCAGTCCGGTATGAGTTCCGGATGGCGGAGATCCCCCTGTACTGCGATGAACCCACCACCCCGGAATTCAGCGCTCCGGCCACGGCGGTGCGGGCCCTGCTGGAGATCGCCCGGGGAGCCGACCTGACCGAGAACCTGACCACCCTTGCCAAGACCGGCCTGTGTGCCCTGAGCGAGGAGCAGGTCTGCGCGCTGGAAAACTATGCTTACACCTGGGCCCCTACGGCGGCGGCCTGGCGGGAGAAGTTTGAGCGCAGCCCCAAGGGCTTTGGGGAACAGGAGCTGACCGAAGAGGACCTCCGCAACCGGGAGCGGGCAGAACATGCCCGTGCCCTGCTCGTGGGGGCAGTGGATGCATTCCGGGCCAGGGTGCGCGGGGTCAATGCCGAGGCCATCAGCCGGGCGGTGTATTTCTGCCTGAAAACGCTGGGGGCTGAGGAACAGCAGGCCGCTCAGGTAAAAGCCATCCGCGCGGGCCGGGGCATCCCGGCGGCGGAGGAAGCCGCCCGGGAGTGGAACGTGGTCATGGGGCTGCTGAACGAGATGGCCCATCTGCTGGGGGAGCAGACCGTTACCGTGGCCGAATACGAGGATCTGTTCGGGTTGCTGCTCCGCTCGTCCGACCTGGGGCACATCCCCCAGACCCTGGATGCGGTGGTGCTGGCCAGCGCAGGCAAGATGCGTCTGGACGCGCCGGACTATGTGTTTGTGCTGGGGCTGGCCGAGGGGGAATTCCCGGCCGCGCCCGGCGAGGTGGGTCTGTTGACCCACGCCGACCGCGATGCCCTGATGGCGCAGGAGATCGACCTGCCCGACTGCTTTGAGAACCGTGTGGTGCGTGAGCAGGTCTGCTTCTATAAAGCCCTGACCGCCCCTGCAAAGGGGCTGTGGCTCAGCTGGCCCAAGGGGCAGGGGCAGACCCTCTGCGCTGCGCTGGAACCCCTCGTGGAAGCACTGGCCCCTGCTGCCCCGGAGCTGGAACTGACGGACCTTGCGGCCACCCCTGCAGATGGGCTGGACTGTCTGGGCGGCGGCTGGCCCCTGACGGAGACCGAGCGTGCCAGCCTGACAGAAGCCCTGCACACCCCCGGCGAGACCGAGCAGCAGGGCCTTGCCCTGCTGCGCCGGATGGCCGATACGGCCCCCCGGCAGGTGCATGACCTGCCTGCGCTGGAAGCGCTGCTGGGGCAGAAGCTGCGCATTTCGCCCAGTCAGCTGGAAAAATATTATACCTGCCGCTACGGCTACTTTTTGCAGTATGTGCTGGGGCTCAGGCCCCGCCGCCGGGCCGAGCTTTCCGCCGACCAGAGCGGCACCCTGATGCACTGGGTGCTGCAGATGGCGCTGGACCCTCACCCTGGCCCGGATAACCCCATGGCGGCGCTGCAGCCCTTTATGGAGCTGGACGATGAGGCTATGGCGGGCCTTGCTGCGCTGCTGGTGGATGAGTACGCCAAACGCTATCTGCCCGAGGATACCGCCCGCTTTGCCTATCTGCTCTCCCGCCTGAAAAAGAGCATGACAAGCCTGCTGCTCTACCTGCGGGATGAGCAGCGGCAGTCCAGCTTCAAGCCCGTGGCCTGTGAGCTGAAGATCGGCCGGGGCGAGGATGCCGTGCCTGCCCAGGTGTATCACCTGTCGGACGGGCGCACCGTCCAGCTGGTGGGCACCGTGGACCGTGCCGACGAGTGGGTGGAGGAGGACGGCACCCGCTGGGTGCGGGTGGTGGACTACAAGACCGGCACCAAAAAGCTGGACCTGAAGGAGGTCTACTGCGGTCTGGACTGCCAGATGCTGCTCTACCTGTTCAGCCTGACCCGGGATAAAAGCGGCCGCTTTACGGGGGCGGAACCGGCGGGTGTGCTCTATCTGCTGGCCGACCCGGCCCCTGAGACCACCACCCGCGAAAAGGCGGCTCACAGTGTGGAATACAAACTGGACGGTCTGGTGCGGGACGAGCAGAAGCTGTTCGATGCCATGGATGCCGACGAGACCGGCAGATACCTGCCCTTCTCCTATTACAAAGGCGCGCCCAGCCCCTACCAGAAGGACAAGCGGGCAGACATCGCCAAGCTGAACCGCATCCAGCTGCATCTGGATGATCTTGTGACCCGGATGGGCCAGCAGCTCTATGAGGGTCAGATCGCCGCCGAGCCGCTGGTCGCGGGCCGGAGCCCCTGCCAGTGGTGTGATTACGGCTTTGTCTGCTGCCACGAGACCGGTATCGGGGAGCGGGCGCTGGAGGCCCCCGCAAAGCCATTTGAGGCTCCCGGGCAGCCCGAAGAGGGAGAGGAGGAACAGGCATGAGTGAACCCAAGTGGACCCCCGCCCAGCGGGCCGCCATCGAGGACCGGGGCGGCGCGCTGCTGGTGAGCGCGGCGGCGGGCAGCGGCAAAACGGCTGTTCTGACCGAGCGGGCTGTCCGGCTCATCACCGACCCGGAGCATCCCGTGGATGCGGACCGTCTGCTCATCGTCACCTTTACCAATGCGGCGGCGGCAGAGCTGCGGGCCCGCATCGGGCAGGCGCTTCTGAAGCGCAGCCAGGCGGAACCCGGCAATGGCGCGCTGCGCCGCCAGCGGATGCTGCTGCAGCGCGCGCCCATCTGCACCATCGATGCCTTCTGTCTGGACCTGCTGCGCAAGCATTTTCAGGCGCTGGATATCCCGCCGGATTTTTCCCCCGCAGACCCCGGCAGTGTGGAACTCCTGCGGGCCTCTGCCCTGAGCGAGACGCTGGAAAATGCCTACCGCGACCCGGATTTCTGCGCCTTTGCCGACCTCTACGGCAAGGGCCGCACCGACCGCGCGGCGGGCGAGACGATCCTGCATGTCTACGATTTCCTGCGCGCCCTGCCCGATTACGACAAAAAGCTGGACGAATTTCTGGCTCCGTGGAAGGAGGAAAATGGCTTTGCCGCCTCCTGCTGGCATGATCTGCTGCTGGCCGAAGCTGCCCGCAGTGCCCGGGCGGCAGGGGAACTGTTCCGCGCCGCGCTGGCTGACTGCCCGGGCGACCGGGAGCAGGAGCTGGCCGATGCCGAGGAAAAGAAAACGCCCTCTGCCCGGGAAAAGGCAAAAAATGCCGTGCTGGAAAAATATACCGATGCACAGGAACGGCTGGACAAGGCTGCCGCCCTGCTGGGCAGGGTGGAACAGCTGGCTGTGGCGGGGGAGTGGACTCCGCTTTACGATCTGCTGACCCCCTATGTGCTGGGCATGGAGGAGCTGCCCGGTCTGAAAGGAATGAAAAAGCGGCTGAACGGCGAACACAAAAAAGTCATCCGCACCCGTGCCGATGAGGGCGCGGCCCTGTTTGCGCAGATCCTTGAGCTGATCCCCTGCAGTGAGGAGGAGGCTGAGGCAGACCGCAGGGCCGCAGAGCCCCGCCTGCGGGCGCTGTTTGCGGCGGTGCGGGATTTCGATGCCCGGTTCTCGGCCAAAAAGCGGGACCGGAAGCTGCTGGAGTTCAGTGACTTTGAGCATCAGGCCCTCCGCCTGCTCCGTGACCAGGACGGCACCCCCACTGCGCTGTGCGGGGTCATCCGGCAGAACTACGCCGCCGTGATGGTGGATGAATATCAGGATACCAACGCCCTGCAGGATGCCTTGTACCGGTGCCTTGCATCCCCGGCAGGGGACGACCTCTTTCTGGTGGGAGATCTGAAGCAGAGCATCTACCGCTTCCGGCAGGCAGACCCCAGCATCTTCCGGGAAAAACTGGACAGCTGGCCCGCCCTGCCCGGCGGCGCAGCGCGGCCCCGCCCGGCAGAGGGAGCCCCCGGCACCGATGCCATGCTGGCGCTGGATGCCAACTTCCGCTCGGCTCCGCAGGTGGTGGAAGGGATCAATTTCCTGTTTGAGCGGCTCATGTCCCCGGAACTCGGCGATACAGCCTACGGTGACGGCCAGCGGCTGGTCTGCGGGGCACCCGGGGAATACACGGGCAGCGTGGAGGCGCATTTCCTGCCCGATGACACCGCCGAAACGGACGCGGGCTGGATCGCCCGGCGCATCGAGGAACTGGTGCAGAGCGGCGAGCCGGTGCGGGACGGCAGTGCCACCCGCCCGGTGCAGTACGAGGACTGCTGCATCCTGCTGGCGGCGCGCATTGATTTTCCGGCCTATGTGGAAGCATTGACTGCCCGGGGTATCCCGGTGTATGCGGATGCCCGCGAAAACCTGCTGGATGCTCCCCACATCCGGCCCCTCATCGCCCTGCTGAAGGTCATTGACAACCCGGCGCAGGATATCTATCTTGCTGCCGCCATGCTGGGCCCGCTGTTCGGTTTCACCGACGACGACCTTGTCCGTCTGCGGGCCAGAGCCGAAGAGATCCAGAAACAGCAGGGGGAAAACGCCCCCCAGCGCATCAGTCTCTACGGCGCGCTGCTGCTCACCGTGAACAGCGGGGAGGACACCCCTTTTACCGGAAAAGTCCGGGCGTTCTATGCTCGGCTGACCGAGCTGCGCCGGATGGCCCGCAGTGTTCCGGCAGAACAGCTGCTGGAGGAGATCTTTGCTTCCACCGGCTATCTTGCCGCACTGGGCGTGATGGAAAACGGTGCCCGCCGCAGGGAGGATGCCCGGCGGTTTGCCTCCTTCTGCGCCGGGGCCGGTTCCGGCGGCATCTCGGCGCTGGTGCGGGCCATTGACGCTGCGGCGCTGGCAGGCTCCACGGGGCAGGATACCGTGCCCGGCGGCTCCCGCCCCGGCTGTGTGACCGTGATGACCATCCACCGCTCCAAGGGCCTGCAGTTCCCGGTGGTGTTCGTGGCCGACACGGCCCGTCGCTTCAATGCCGCCGATACCCGCCAGCCGGTGCTCCTGCATCGGATGTATGGGGCGGGCCTGCGCCTGCGCCCCGAGGAGGGCGAGGGCGCTTACAAGACGGCGGCTTACACGGCGCTCTCCAATGTCCACGCCGCCGAGATGCGCAGTGAGCAGATGCGCCTGCTCTATGTGGCGCTGACCCGCGCGCAGGATAAGCTCATCCTGACCGTTCCGCTGGGCATCGGAAAGACCTCCAACCCCTTTACCAGAGCGGCGGCCTTCCTTGAAGCCGGGGCGGGGCAGACGCTCTGCCGGCAGGCAAACAGCTTTGCCGACTGGCTCCGCACGGCCCTGCTCGTCCACCCCAACGGCGGCCCTCTGCGCCGGCTGGCCGAGGATCTGGAACTGCCCTTTGCGGATACCGGGAGCACCATTACCCTGACGGTGCAGCAGGCGCTGCCCGAGGGCGTGGAGCCGACCGCCCCGGAACTGGAGGAAAGGCCGCTGACCCAGGCAGACCTGGCCCTGACCGAGGCACTGCGGCAGGGCTTTGCCTGGCAGTACCCGGCGGCAGAGCTGGCCCAAGTGCCCGCCAAGGTCAGCGTGACCGGCATCGTCCACAAGGCAGAGCAGACCACGCTGGAGCGACCGGGCTTTCTGGCAAAGGACGGCCTGACCGCCGCCGAGATGGGCACGGCCCTTCACGCCTTCCTGGAGCACGCCGATTTTGCGGCTCTTGCGGCGGCAAAGCAGGCAGGCACGCTGGAAACGGCGATCCCCGCCGAGCGTGACCGGCAGGTGGAAGCAAAGCTCACCGCGCCCGAAATTGCGGAGAAGCTGGATGCAAAGCGCATCCGCCGCTTTGTGGAGAGCGAAGCCTTTGCGCGTATCTGTGCCGCGGATGAGGTGCTGCGGGAGCTGGACTTCATCACGGCCCTGCCTGCCGCCGAGGTGCTGGCCGCTCAGGGCACTGCCCCCGCCGACAGCGCTGCCGTGGCACAGGCAAAGGTGCTGGTGCAGGGCATCGCTGACCTGGTGCTGGTGTTCCCGGATCACCTGGAGCTGCTGGATTACAAAACGGACCGCCGAAAATCCGAGGACGACTTCCTTGCCGCCTATCGCGCCCAGCTTGACCTCTATGCCCTTGCCATCAGCAAACGCTTTGCCCCGAAACCGGTGACCTATAAGGGCATCTACTCGCTGGAGCTGGGGAAGCTGATCGAGGTCAAGTAATGCTCTGTACGAATATTTTATTGCAAAATCGCGTAAAAGTGCTTGACAGGGCTTTGTGGGTGTGGTAAACTGTTCCGGTAAAGAAAGCAGCTACGGCCTGTGCCGCGCTCGCCTTGTGGGGTCGGAATCCCCGGGCTATACCCAAACACGGTTCGATTCTTTGAACGAACTGCGCTTTTGTGTGAAATTTCGCGCGGCTGTCCTGCAAATGGGCGGCCGCGTTTTCTATGCCAAATATTGCAACACTATGGATTATTGTTTGGAGGTGCATTCATTATCGCTACCGCTGGAAAGTCGAAGGAACTGGAGATCAACGGTCAGATCCGTGATCGTGAAGTTCGCCTGATCGGTGCCGATGGCGAGCAGAAGGGCGTTGTGTCCATTCAGGTGGCTATGCGCGCTGCAGAAGAAGCCGGGCTCGATCTGGTCAAGATCGCACCGCAGGCTACCCCGCCTGTGTGCAAGGTGCTGGATTACGGCAAATACCGTTTTGAACAGCAGAAGAAGGAGAAGGAAGCCAAGAAGAACCAGAAAGTGGTCGAGGTCAAGGAGACCCGCCTTTCGCTCAATATTGACACCAACGACTTCAACACCAAGCTGAACCAGACTGCCAAGTTCCTGGCTGCTGGTCACAAGGTGAAGGCTTCGATCCGCTTCCGCGGCCGTGAGATGGCGCACAGTGCTCTGGGTGCTGACGTGCTGAAACGCTTTGCCGAGGCTCTGCCCCAGGCAAGCATGGATAAGCCGCCGGTGCTTGAGGGCCGCACGATGTCCATTCTGCTGATCCCGAAACCCAATAAGGACTAATTTTAGGAGGAAACTAAAATGGCTAAGATGAAACTGAAGACGCATTCCGGCGCTAAGAAGCGCTTTAAGCTGACCAAGAACGGCAAGATCAAGCGCGGCCACGCATTCCGCAGCCACATCCTGACCAAGAAGACCACCAAGCTGACCCGTGGCTACCGTCAGCCCAACTACGTTGACAAGACCAACGCCGCTACCATCAAGAGCATGCTGCCCTACGCCTAAGTGCGAGCCGCAGGCAAAGACATTCTAAGAGATAACTAAAGGAGATATAAAAAATGGCACGTATCAAGGGCGCAACCATGACTCACAAACGTCGTAAGAAGATGCTGAAGCTGGCTAAGGGCTTCTATGGCTGCAAGAGCAAGCACTTTAAGATGGCCAAGCAGCAGGTCATGAAGAGCGGCAACTACGCTCTGGCTGGCCGCCGCATGAAGAAGCGCCAGTTCCGCAACCTGTGGATCTGCCGCATCAACAACGCAGTTCGTCCTCTGGGCATGAACTACTCCACCTTCATGGCTGGCCTGAAGAAGGCAGGCATCGAGCTGAACCGCAAGATGCTGAGCGAGATGGCCATCAACGATCCTCAGAGCTTTGCTGCTCTGGTCGAGACCGTGAAGAACGCCTGATAAAGACCTGAAAGACGCCCGCGCGTAGTAAATACGCGGGCGTCCTTTTTGTATATTTTTGTATCTTCTGGAGGACCGCATGGAAAAGATCACCAGCCGGGAAAACGCAAAGATCAAATATGCCTGCCGCCTTGCTTCCAGCGGGGCGTTCCGGCGCAGTGAGGGGAAATTTCTGGCCGAGGGCCGCAAGCTCTGCCCGGAACTCTGCCGCGGCGCGGCGCTGGAGACTCTGTTCTGCACCGAGGCAGCGCTGGAAAAGTGCCCGGAGCTGGCCGGGCTGCCCGGGGAGCACTATCTGGTGGAGGACCATGTGGCCGATAAGCTGGCCGATGTGGGCACCCATCAGGGCGTGTTCGGCATTTTCCGCACCCCGGTGCACACGCTGGACGAGGCAAAGACCGGCGGGCGGTATCTGGCGCTTGAGCGGGTGCAGGACCCCGGCAACGTGGGCACGCTGCTGCGCTCTGCCGCCGCGTTCGGCTTTGACGGCGTGCTGCTGAGCGATGGCTGTGCCAGCGTGTTTGCCCCCAAGACCCTGCGGGCCTCCATGGGGGCCGCCGTGCGGGTGCCGGTGATGGAGGTGGGGGCAATGCCTGCCGCCATTGCCGCCCTGCGGGCAAAGAACATCACCTGCCTTGCGGCGGCACTCTACCAGAGCCAGCCCCTGAGCGCGGCCCGGCCCGGCTACCCGGGCGGTGTCTGCGTAGTCATCGGCAGTGAGGGCCAGGGCCTGACGGAAGAGACCATTGCCGCCTGCAGCGGCACTGTGCGCATCCCCATGACCGACCGGGTGGAAAGCCTGAACGCCGGCATTGCGGGCAGCATCCTGCTGTGGCATTTCCGGGAGGAGAGCCTGTGACCGGGCCCGGCTTCGGCCAGACCAGTCTTTTCCCGCCCGAACCGGCCCCCGACCCGCTGCTCTGCTGGCTCTGGCTGGCAAACACGCTGGGAGCGGGCAGCAGCCATGCAGGCCGGGTGCTGGATGTGTTTGGCGGGGCGCAGGAGGCCTGGGAGAACCGGGATTCCGATGCGTTCCGCAAGGCGGTGGGCAGCCCGGCCTTTGCCCGGGCCAACCTGCCCGACAACACCCCGGCGCATTACCGGGCCTTTGCACGGCGGTGTGCGGCGCGGAATATCCGCATCCTGCCCTATGACGACCCGGATTACCCGCTGGCGTTTTCCCGCATTCCCGATATGCCGCTGGTGCTCTACTGCACCGGCGACCCCCTCTGGCTCAATGAGCCGGGGGCTGTGGGGATGGTGGGCAGCCGCAGGCCCACCGAGTACGGCCTGCAGGCGGCGGCAGACCTGGGCAGCGGGCTGGCCAAAAACGGGGCCATCATCGTCAGCGGTCTGGCCGATGGGCTGGACAGCGCCGGGCACCGGGCCGCGGTGAAGGAAAACTGCCCCACCATCGGGGTGCTGGGCGTGCCCATTGACCGCACCTACCCGGCCTCCAACCGGGAGCTGCGGAAAAAGATCGAGCAAAAAGGCTGCGTGATCAGTGAGTACCCGCCCGAGAGCGGCCCCGTTGGCCCCAATGGCTTTTTGCAGCGCAACCGGCTCATTGCGGCGCTGTCCTCGGCGCTGGTGGTGGTGGAAGCGCAGGAAAAGAGCGGCACCATGTCCACAGTCAACCATGCCGAGCGGTATGGCAAGCCGGTGTTCGTGGTGCCGGGCAGCATCTACTCGCCCAACTCAGCAGGCACCAACGCCCTGCTGCGGGAGGGCCGGGCCAAAGCCGTCTGCAAACCCGGCGACCTGTCTGGGGTGCTGGGCCTGCGGGGCGCGGCGGCTCCGGCGGCGATGCGCTCTGCGCCTGACCCCATGAGCGAGACCGAGCGCAGGGTGCTGGCCTGTATCGGCCCCAAGGCAAAGGGTGTGGAGGAGCTGGGCGCGGCAAGCGGCCTGCCCACCGGCCTGCTGCTGGGCACCCTGATGAAGCTGGAGCTGGCGGGCCGTGTGACCTGCCTGCCCGGCAAGCGGTATATTCTGCGCTGAACTGCGCAATTTAAGTTGAATGAAACCTCTCAGTCTCGCTGACGCTCGCCAGCTCCATTTCGTTGGGTTTTACTACCACTGTCAGGCTGGGAGTTTATAATATAGGAGAAGAGAACCATGGCAAAACTGGTAATCGTGGAGTCGCCGGCAAAGGCGAAGACCATTGGCAAATATCTGGGCAAGGATTACGAAGTCACGGCCAGCATGGGCCACATCCGGGACCTGCCCAAGTCCCAGCTGGGCATCGACGTGGAACATGACTACGCCCCCCAGTACATCAATATCAAGGACAAATCCAAGCTCATCAAGGAGCTTAAGGCAAAAGCCAAGCAGGCCGACGGCATTCTGCTGGCAACCGACCCGGACCGTGAGGGCGAAGCCATCAGCTGGCATCTGGCCAATATCCTGGGGCTGGACCCCCACGAGCCCAACCGCGTGACCTTTGATGAGATCACCAAAAAGGGCGTGCAGAAGGGCATGGCCAATCCCCGTGCCATCGATGAGGACTTGTTCAATGCCCAGCAGGCCCGCCGCATCCTCGACCGTCTGGTGGGCTATAAGCTCAGCCCCTTCCTGTGGCGGAAGGTACGCCGGGGCCTGTCGGCGGGCCGTGTCCAGAGTGTGGCGGTGCGGCTGATCGATGACCGCGAGAAGGAGATCGAAAACTTCAAGCCCGAGGAATACTGGAACGTGGATGCCACGCTGGGCACCGGCCACAAGAGCTTTACCGCCCGCCTGGCCTCCGACAGCACCGGCAAAAAGCTGCTGCCCAAAAACGAGGCAGAGGCCCGTGCCATCGAAAAGGGTCTGGAGGGTGCCGAGTATACCGTGGGCGAACTGAAAAAAGGCAAGCGGGCCAAGCAGCCCACCCCGGCCTTTATCACCAGTACCCTGCAGCAGGAGGCCTCCCGCCGTCTGGGCTTTACGGCTACCCGTACCATGCGTGCCGCCCAGACCCTGTACGAAGGCGTGGACATCGCGGGCCACGGCACCATGGGTCTGATCACCTATATGCGTACCGACAGCCTGCGCATCTCCGATGAAGCGGTCGCCGCTGCAAAGGAGTATATTGCGGACGCTTACGGCGAACAGTATATCTGCCCCTACAAGCGCACCTGGAAGACCAAAAGCGCGACCGCCGCGCAGGATGCCCACGAAGCCATCCGCCCCTCGGTGCCGGGGCTGACCCCTGACGAGGTGGACAAGAGCATCAGCGGCGATACCGCCAAGCTCTACCGGATGATCTGGAGCCGCTTTATGGCCAGCCAGATGGCAGACTGCCAGCAGGATACCGTGAGCGTGACCGTGTATGCGGGGGACTACCGCTTCAAGGCCAGCGGCTACACTGTGACCTTTGATGGCTTTACCGTGCTGTACGAGGAAGCCACCGATGAAAAGGAAAAGAAGGAGACCAGCCTGCCCCCGCTGGAACAGGGCCAGCTGCTCAAGCTCAAGGAGCTGAAGAGTGAGCAGAAGTTCACCCAGCCCCCTGCCCGCTACACCGAAGCGACCCTGATCAAGGCGCTGGAGGAAAATGGCATTGGCCGTCCCTCGACCTACGCGCCCATCATCACCACCATCATCGACCGCGGCTATGTGGAGCGGGAGCAGAAAAAGCTCAAGCCCACCCTGCTGGGCCGCGCCGTGGACGGTCTGATGCTGGAGCAGTTCCCCCATATCGTGGACGTGGACTTCTCGGCTGAGATGGAGAAGAATCTGGATAAGATCGAGAGCGGCAAGGCCGATTGGCACAAGACCGTGGATGATTTCTATCAGGGCTTTGCCGCCAGCCTGGAACAGGCCGAAAAAAACATGGAGGGCAAGAAGGTCAAGGTGCCGGACGAGCCTTCCAGCGAGGTCTGCGACCTCTGCGGCCGCCCCATGGTCATCAAGGTGGGCAAGTACGGCAAGTTCCTGGCCTGCTCCGGCTTCCCCGAGTGCCGGGGCACCAAGCGTCTGGTCAAGGACACCGGCGGTGTCTGCCCCAAGTGCGGCAAGGGCCGGATGCTGGAGCGCAAGAGCGCCAAGGGCCGCATCTACTATGGCTGCGAGCGCTACCCCGACTGCGACTTTATGACCTGGGATACCCCGGTGCCCACCAAGTGCGAAAAGTGCGGCTCCACCCTGTTCCGCAAGGGCTCCAAGCTCTACTGCGCAAAAGAGGGCTGCGGCTTTGAGATGCCGGTGCCGAAGAAGGATTGATCAAACCGATAAACTGTCTCGCCCTCTCCGGCATCGCCTGCGCGATGCCACCTCTCCCAAAGGGAGAGGCAATGGCGGCAAACGGGCAGCTGCTGCTGACCGGGATGCTGCACAGGCTCCCCCTTTGGGGGAGCTGGACGCAAAGCGGCCTGAGAGGGCGAGGATGCTGAAGGATGAAATTATGAGTTACAAAGTAACTGTACTGGGTGCCGGTCTGGCAGGCTGCGAGGCGGCGCTGTGGCTGGCGGGCAAGGGCGTTCAGGTAACGCTCTACGAGCAGAAACCCACCCACTTTTCCCCGGCTCACAAGAGCGCGGGCTTTGCGGAGCTGATCTGCTCCAACAGCCTGAAGGCCGAGCGTCTGGATTCTGCTTCCGGCCTGCTGAAAGAGGAGATGCGCCGGATGGGCAGCCAGCTGCTGGAAGCCGCCGAGGAGGCCCGTGTGGCCGCGGGCGGCGCGCTGGCCGTGGACCGGGATGCATTCAGCGCCGCTGTGACCCGGCGGGTGGAGGAGTGCCCCAACATCACTGTGGTGCGGGAGCAGGTGGAGCACATCGATGAGAGTGCACCCATTCTGGTGGCCACTGGCCCCCTGACCGATGGTGCGCTGGCCGACGAGATCGGCCGCCTGACCGGCGATGAGCGGCTCCATTTCTATGATGCCGTGGCTCCCATCGTCACGGCCGAGAGTTTGGATTACAACAAGGTGTTCGCCGCTTCCCGGTACGACCGGGGCGAGGCCGATTACCTGAACTGCCCCTTCAATAAGGCAGAGTATGAGGCTTTCCACGCCGCGCTGGCTTCGGCAGAGCGTGCCCCGCTCCATGCCTTCGATGCCGGTGCGGAGCAGGGCGCGCAGCCCGACCCCGATGCCCACGGCAAAAAGGCGGATACCGTTACGGTCTACGAGGGCTGTATGCCCATTGAGATCATGGCCGCCCGGGGTGCTGATACCATGCGCTTCGGCCCCCTGCGCCCGGTGGGTCTGGTGGACCCCAACACCGGCCACCGCCCCTGGGCCAATGTCCAGCTCCGCGCCGAGAATAAGGAACGCACCCTCTATAATATCGTGGGCTTCCAGACCAACCTCAAGTGGGGCGAGCAGAAGCGGGTGTTCAGCATGATCCCGGGCCTGGAAAATGCCGAGTTCGTGCGGTACGGTGTCATGCACCGCAACACCTTCCTGGATGCGCCCCGTGTGCTGGACGCGGGCCTGTTCCTGAAGGAGCACCCCAACGTGTTCTTTGCGGGCCAGATCACCGGCTTTGAGGGCTATATGGAGAGCGCCGCCTGCGGCCTGCTGGCAGCCCGGAGCATCTACGCCCGGCTGGAGGGCAGGCAGCTGCCCCCGCCGCCGGTGGATACCATGTGCGGCGCGCTGATCCAGTATCTGACCACTGAGAACAAGCATTTCCAGCCCATGGGCGCGAATATGGGCATCCTGCCCCCGCTGCCGGCCGAGAGCCGTCCCCGTGACAAGCGCCTGCGTTACATGGCCGTGGCCGAGCGTGCCGTGGCCAGCTTCCAACAGTGGCTGAACGAAACTGCTCTTTAAGAAGGGAGAAACCCTATGAAAATTATCGTTGATATGATGGGCGGCGACAACGCCCCGCTGGCTGTGCTGGAAGGCACCGCACAGGCTGTGAAGGAGTACGGTGTGCAGGTCATCGGCGTGGGCAGCGAGGAGCTGGTGCGCAAGACGGCAGCCGAGCACAATATTCCGCTGGACGGCATCGAGCTGGTCAACTGCAGCGAGACCATTGAGATGTGCGATGAGCCTGCAAGGGCCATCCGCAGCAAGAAGGATTCCTCCATCGTGGTGGGCCTGAACCTGCTGAAGGAGGGAAAGGGCGATGCCTTTGTCTCTGCCGGAAGCACCGGCGCGCTCCATGTGGGTGCAAGCCTCATCGTGCGCACCCTCAAGGGCGTAAAGCGCCCAGCCCTGGCCACCATGGTGCCGGCCAAAAACAAGGCCTACCTGCTGCTGGACTGCGGCGCGAACGTGGAGTGCCGCCCCGAGATGCTGGCTGCCTTTGCCGTGATGGGCAGCTGCTATGTGAATCGGGTGGAGGGCCGCACCGCACCCACCGTGGCGCTGGCAAACAACGGTGCCGAGGAGAGCAAGGGCACCCCGATGCTCCGGGAAGCCCACCAGCTGCTCAAGGCAACACCGGGCATCCGGTTCGTGGGCAACATCGAGCCCCGTGACGTGCCCAACGGTGATGTGGATGTGGTGGTCTGCGACGGCTTTACCGGCAATGTCATCCTCAAGCTGACCGAGGGCGTGGCCAAGATGCTGCTGGGGATGCTCAAGGAGATGTTCCTGGCAAACCTCGGCGGCAAGATCGCCTACCTGCTGCTCAAGAGCGGCGTGGGAAGCCTCAAGCACCAGATGGACAGCGAGGAATACGGCGGCGCACCCTTCCTGGGCGCAAAGCAGCCGGTCATCAAGGCCCACGGCTCCTCCAAGGCCAAGGGCATCAAGAACGCCATCCGGCAGGCCAAGATCTGCGTGGAAAACGACCTGTGCGGCACCATGCAGAGCGCGCTGGATGAGCTGACAACCTCTCAGGCCGACTGACATCGGCCAGCTCCCCTGGCAGGGGAGCCAAGAAAGAACGATTTTTGACATAAAGGGAGTAAGAAATCCATGAGCCATCAGTTGGAAACAATTATTGGTTACAAGTTCAAGAATCCGAAGCTGCTGGAGACGGCGCTCACCCACACCAGCTACGCCAACGAGAGCCGCACGCCGGTGCAGCACAACGAGCGGCTGGAATTTCTGGGCGACAGCGTGCTGCAGATCGTCTCGGCAGATTATCTGTTCCACGCCTACGCCGACCGGCCCGAGGGCGACCTGACCCGCATCCGTTCCAGCCTGGTCAGCGAGGGTGCACTGTTCCAGTTTGCACAGGAGATCAATCTGGGCGAGTATCTGCGTCTGGGCCGGGGCGAGGAGCGCTGCGGCGGCCGCACCCGCCCCAGCGTGGTGTCCGATGCCTTTGAGGCCGTCATCGCCGCCCTGTATCTGGACGGCGGCATGGAGGTGGCAAAAAGCTTCATCCTGCCCTTCATCACCGAGGGCAAGCACGCTGAGGCCGATTACAAGACCCGCCTGCAGGAGATCGTCCAGCAGAACCCCGAGGAGCGGCTGAGCTATGTGGTGGAGCAGGAATCCGGCCCCGACCACGACAAGCATTTCGTGGTGGCTGTCCGCTTCAACTCCGATAAGGTCGCCCGGGGCGAGGGCCGCAGCAAGAAGATGGCCGAGCAGCACGCCGCCCGCGAAGCCCTCAAGCTCCTGGGCGTGATAAAGGAAAAGTAAATGGTATTCAAGGAACTGGAGATCCAGGGCTTCAAGAGCTTCCCCGATAAGGTCAAGATCACCTTTGACGAGGGCGTGACCGGCGTGGTGGGCCCCAACGGTTCGGGCAAGTCGAACCTGTCCGATGCCGTGCGCTGGGTGCTGGGCGAGACCAGCGCCCGCCAGCTGCGCGCCGCCGGAAAGATGGAGGATGTCATCTTTGGCGGCACCCGGCGGCGGGGGGCCATGGGCTTTGCTCAGGTGCGCCTGACGCTGGACAACAGCAGCCACGCGCTGGATGTGGAAGCGGACGAGGTGACCATCGGCCGCAGGTATTACCGCTCCGGCGAGAGCGAGTACAGCATCAACGGGCAGATCTGCCGCCTGAAGGATGTGTATGAACTGCTGCTGGATACCGGCATCGGCCGCGATGGCTACTCGGTCATCGGGCAGGGCCGCATTGCCGAGATCGTGGCGGCCAAGAGCAGCGAGCGCCGGGAGATCTTTGAGGAAGCCTGCGGCATTGCCAAATACCGCTACCGCAAAAACGAGGCTGAGCGCCGCCTTGCCGCCGCCGCCGAAAATCTGGAACGCCTGCGGGATATCCTGGGCGAGCTGGAGGCCCGGGTGGGCCCGCTGGAAAAAGAGAGCGAAAAGGCCCGGAAGTTTCTGGAACTGAGCGCCCGGCGCAAAACGCTGGAAGTGACCCTGTGGACGGACGGCGTGCACCGGGCCAAGGAAGCCGTGCGCCGTCAGGTGCGGGATTACGAGACAGCCCAGGCCGATTATGAGCGGTTCGACCGCCAGACCAAAGCCGCCGAGAGCGAGGCTGAGGAGATCCGGATGCAGGCACAACAGCTGACCATTGCGGTCGAGCGCCTGAATGGGGATATCCGCAGCATCACCGAGCAGATCAGCGGCAGCGAGAGCCGGATCGCCGTGCTGGAAAACGATATTGCCCGCAACGAGGAAAGCGCCGCAGACCTGCGGGCAGAGATCGCCGCCGGGCAGCAGGACAGCACCGAGGCCGCCGCCGCGCTGGAACGCCACCGCGCCGTGGCAAAGAGCATGGAGCTGGCGGGCCGGAAACTGGCCACAGAGCTGGATGCCCTGAACGATGAGCTGGTGCGCCTGACCCGGGAAAACGACCAGAGCGGTGCCCGCCGGGATACCCTGCGGGGCGAGGTGGCGGCCCTGACGGCCCGGCACACCGAAGCGCAGGTGGCTCAGGCCGCCGCCGAGGCTGCTGCTGAGACGGCCCTGAGCCGTCTGCCTGCGCTGGAGGAAGCCGCCGAGGTGCTGGCTGTCCAGCGGGACGACGCAAAGCAGGATCTGGAGGATACCGTGCGGTACCTCACCACGCTGGCCGAGAATGAGCAGCAGCTCAAAAATATCCGGGCCGGTCTGGAACTCAAGCTGAAGAGCCGCCGCGCCGCGCTGGAGGAAGCCGACCGTGCCGAACAGCAGCTGAACCGGGAGCTGGATGCGGCCCGCCAGCGGCTTTCCGTGCTGCGGGAGCTGGAAAAGAACATGGAAGGCTACCAGAACTCCGTCAAGACCGTGATGCGGGCGGCATCCGCCCGGCGGCTGCGGGGCATCATCGGGCCGGTATCCTCCATCCTGCGGGTGGAGCCGGGCCGGGAGGTCGCCATTGAGACTGCGCTTGGCGGTGCCCTGCAGAACATCGTGGTGGAGAACGAAGCCGCTGCCAAGGCAGGCATCGCCCTGCTGCGGAGCGAGAACGCGGGCCGCGCCACCTTCCTGCCGCTGGATACAGTCCAGCCCGGTGTGTTCCGGGGAAAACTGTCCGGCTCGGCAAGGCTGGCAAGCAGTCTGGTCCAGGCCGATGCACGGTACAGCGACATCGTGTCCAATCTGCTGGGCCGCATCATCGTGGTGGACGATATCAACGAGGCCTCCCGCGTGGCCCGGGACAATGGTTTCCGCAGCAAGGTCGTCACGCTGGATGGCCAGGTGGTCAATGCGGGCGGCAGCTTTACCGGCGGCAGTGTCCAGCGCAGCGCGGGTTTGTTCACCCGCAAGCAGGAGCTGGAGGAGCTGCGGGTCAAGGCTGCGAAATTGCAGAAGGAGTGCCTTGCCGCTCAGGAAAAGACCGACCAGTGCAAACAGCAGGCAGATGCTCTGAACGCAGAGCTGACCGCCGCCAGCAGTGAGCAGATCACTGCCGCCAACGACCGTGTGCGGGCCGAAGCAGAGCGCAAGCGGCTGGAAGCCGCCATGGAGCAGGCCGGGACGGCCCTTGCCGCGCGGCAGAAGGAGATCGACACCCTGAACGCCCAGCTGGCTGACAGCCGGGAAAAGGCCGCGCAGGCCGAAGCACAGGAAGCTGCACTGGCCGGGGAGATCGAAGCGAGATCGGGCGAGCTGAACCGCATTGCCGAGGGAGACGATGCGTTTCTGACCCGGCAGCGGGCGCTGGCCGAGCAGGTGAGCGCCAAGCGTCTGGAACAGGTGAGCCGCCAGAAGGATGCCGAGCTGGCACAGGCGCAGATCGAAGCGCTGGAACAGCGCACCCGGGATGCCGAGAGCCGGCGGGCCGCTCTGGAAGAGAGCCTTGCCGCCCTTGCCGCCCGCAGTGATGCCTGCCGGGCCGAGATCGAGGCCATCCGCAAGGCCAGGACCGATAGCCGGGCGGAGATCGAAGCGAAAGAAGCCGAGATCCGGAAGGCCACCGAACAGCGGCTTTCCTGCCAGCAGGCCGAGACCGAGGCACTGGCCCGGGCCCGCACTGCTGCCGACAGCCGCGAGGAGATGGGCCGGGAGATGGCCCGTCTGGCCGAGCGGAAAGCGGCCGCTGAGAGCGAATACGATGCCACCGCCGCCAAGCTCTGGGATGAATACCAGCTGACGGTGAGCCAGGCCGAGGAGCTCTGCGTGGAGTTCGACAGCCTGCCCGCCCTGCGGGCGCAGGTGGCCGACCTGCGCAACCAGATCCGGGCGCTGGGCAATGTGAACGTCAGCGCCATTGAGGAATATCAGGAGGTCAGGGAGCGGTACGATGCCCTGAGCGCTCAGGTGGCCGATGTGGAGGGCAGCAGGAACGAGCTGACGCGGATGATCGCCAGCCTGTCCGGCCAGATGAAGGAGATCTTCACCGACAGCTTCCGGGCCATCAATGAAAACTTTGGCCGCATCTTTGCCGAGCTGTTCGGCGGCGGCGAAGCCAGCCTTGTGCTGGAGGATGAAAGCGATGTGCTTTCCTGCGGCATTGGCATTCAGGTGGCACCGCCGGGCAAAGTCATCAAGAACCTGGAAGCCCTTTCCGGCGGCGAGCAGGCGCTGGTGGCCATCAGCATCTATTTTGCGATCCTGGCCGTCAACCCGGCACCGTTCTGTATCCTGGACGAGATCGAAGCCGCCCTGGATGATGCCAATGTCAGCCGCTTTGCGCAGTATCTGCGCCGGGTGAGCGACAAGACCCAGTTCATCGTCATCACCCACCGCCGCGGCACCATGGAGGCCGCCAATGTCCTGTACGGTGTGACCATGCAGGAGGACGGCGTGTCGAAATTGCTCAAGCTGGATCTGGAACAGGTTGACGCGACGCTGGTTTCGTAGGTATAATAGATTAAACCTCTCAGTCTCGCTTCGCTCGCCAGCTCCCCTAGTAGGGGAGCCCTTGGCATACCGGGCAGCACTGAGCGCAAATCGTGAAATGGCGGGTTTTGCCATCACGGATAGAAACAGCAAAACAAAGGAGAGAACCAATGGGCCTCTTTGGATTTGGCAAAAAAGAAAAAGATAAGATGAAGGACGGACTCGAAAAGACCCGCACGGGCTTCTGGGGCAACATTATGAATACCCTCACCGGCAGCAAGATCGATGATGATCTTTACGATGAGCTGGAAGAGCAGCTCATTCTGGCCGATGTGGGCGGTGAAGTGGCCATCAAACTGGTGGACAAGCTGCGGGACCGGGTGAACGAGAAGGGCCTGAAAACCGGTGAGCAGGCCAGCGACGAACTGCGCGAACTCATTGCCGATGAGATGCGCCCCGAAGCTGAGATGGACCTGAGCGGCACGCCTGCCGTCATTCTGGTCATCGGCGTGAACGGGGTGGGCAAGACCACCAGCATTGCCAAGCTGGCCGATTTCTATACCCGTCAGGGCAAAAAGGTGATGCTGGCTGCAGGCGATACCTTCCGCGCCGCCGCCAGCGAGCAGCTGGAGATCTGGGCCGACCGGGCGGGTGTGCCCCTTGTCAGGGCGGGCGAGGGCGCAGACCCCGCCGCTGTCATTTTTGACACGGTCAAGTCGGCCACCGCACGCGGCTATGATCTGGTCATTGCGGATACCGCAGGCCGCCTGCACAACAAGGCAAACCTGATGGCAGAGCTTTCCAAGATCAGCCGCAGCGTCAAAAAGGCCAGCCCCGAGGCAAGCCTGGAGACCCTGTTGGTGCTGGATGCCATCACGGGCCAGAACGCCATCAGCCAGGCCCGGGAGTTCTGCAAGGCGGCAAACGCCACCGGTATCATCCTGACCAAGCTGGACGGCACCGCCAAGGGCGGCTGTGTCGTGGCGGTCAAGCAGCGGCTGAGCCTGCCCGTGCGGTTCATCGGCGTGGGTGAGGGCATCGATGACCTGATCCCCTTCACCCCGGAGGGCTATGTGGAAGAGCTGCTGCCCCGGCAGTGGAAGCATTAAGTGTCGAATGGATCTGCAATCAAACCTCTCAGGCCGCGCTTTGGCGCGTCCGGCTCTCCTGGCAGGGGAGCAAAGTGTAGGAGTTCGACAGGGGCAGAGAGGAGAAAAACATGAAAATTTGTGCAGCGACCGGCAACGCCGGTAAGCTCCGTGAGCTGCGGCGCATTCTGGAAGCGCAGGGCCACGAGGTGGTCAGCCAGAAGGAGCTGGGCATCACCATTGAACCCGATGAGACCGGCACCACCTTTGAGGAAAACGCCCTCATCAAGGCCGAGACCATCTGCAAAGCCAGCGGCCTGCCCACCATCGCCGATGACTCGGGCCTCTGTGTGGATGCGCTGGAGGGTGCCCCCGGTGTGTACAGCGCCCGCTACTGCGGCCGCCACGGCGACGATGAGGCCAACAACGACAAGCTGCTGGAGAATATGCAGGATATTCCGGCAGAACAGCGCGGCGCAAAATTTGTGGCCGCTGTCTGCTTTATCCTGCCCACCGGCCGGCACCTGACCTGCCGGGGCGAGTGCCCGGGCAAGGTGGCCTTTGCGCGCCTGGCGGGCGATTACGGTTTTGGCTACGACCCGCTGTTCATCCCCGATGAATGCGGTGTGGGCAAAGCGGAAAAGCGCCCCAACACCGAGGGACGCAGCTATGCCCAGCTCACCCCGGACGAAAAGGATGCCATCAGCCACCGCGGTGTGGCGCTGGCAAAGCTGGAAAAAGAGCTACCTGAATTTCTGAAATAAAAGGAGAAATAATTATGTTGACGAGCAAACAGCGCGCCATTCTGCGCGGCAAGGCAAACACCATGGACCCCGTTTTCATCGTGGGCAAGGGTGAGATCGACGAGACCATGATCCAGGGCGTGAAGGACTGCCTGGATGCCCGGGAGCTGATCAAGCTCAAGGTGCTGGAGAGCAGCATGTACAATGCCCGTGAGGCTTCTGTCAAGCTGGCAGAGGCCACCGGTGCCGACTGCGTGCAGGTCATCGGCTCCAAGTTCGTGCTCTATCTGCAGAAGAAAAAGGACAGCGCCTACGCTGACCTGCTGAAATGAGGCTTCTGCTGTACGGCGGCACCTTTGACCCGCCCCACAACGGCCACCTGAATAATCTGCGCGCCGCCGCTGCCCGGGTGCGCCCGGACAGAGTGGTGGTGATGCCTGCGGGGCTTTCCCCCTTCAAGCAGTCCACCGCCGCCCCCGGCAGCGCCCGGGTGGAGATGTGCGCGTGCTTCCGTGCACTGGAAGCGGAGGGGGCTGTTCCGGCGCTGTGCGTCAGCGGCTGGGAGGTGGAGCAGGCCGCGCTGGGCAGGCGCAACTATACGGTGCTCACGCTGGAAATGCTGGCCCGCACCTATCCGGAAGCCGAGCTGTACATGGCCATGGGCAGCGATATGCTGCTGAGCTTTGACTGTTGGCACCGCTGGCAGGAGATCCTGCGGCTGGCCCGGCTGGTGGTCACGAGCCGGAATGTCGGCGACGCGCCGGAGCTTCACGCCAAGGCAAAGCAGATGGACCCCACCGGGGCCCGCATCCTGTTTGCACAGGTCGAGGCTCTGCCCATGGCCAGCAGCAACCTGCGTGCCCGCCTTGCAGCAGGGGAAGCGTGTGAAAATGAACTGCCCGCCCTCGTGCGCCGGGTCATCCGGCGGGAGGGGCTTTACCGGGCAGACAGAGGGGAAAGCGGAAACCATGAATCTGAAACAGGCAAAGGAGCTTGTGCGCGGTCGGTTGAGTGACAAGCGTTACGAGCATACCCTGAACGTGAGAAAAATGGCCGTCAAGCTGGCAAAGCAGTATGGTGTGGATGAGGACAAGGCCGCGCTGGCCGCCCTGCTGCACGATTCGGCCAAGGAGATCAGCAAGGACGAGATGCGCGCCATCATGCGGGCCCACCCGGAACTGGCCGAGGGCGGGGAAGAGCGCCCCACCCCGGTGTGGCACGCCATCTGCGCCGCCATCCTGGCCCGCACTGAGTGGGGCGTGGAGGATGAGGCTGTGCTTTCGGCCATTGCCTGCCACACC
>OHAC01000763.1_pt1 | contig 32124 bp, 26 predicted proteins | sample 1577051 | NCBI WGS metagenome assembly OHAC01 (sample SAMEA3541499, study PRJEB24748) | human gut metagenome | biome: human gut; feature: human-associated habitat; material: faeces | place: China | collected 2012 | reverse complement strand
TGTCCGGGGAAATAACGATTTTAGCGTTGGGCGAATACAAAGCGCTGCAAAAGTGTTTCCGAATCTGAACGGATGGTGAGGGTATGTGGAAGATGTCGTTTTGATCGCTGGGACAGCGTTAATGTTCCTGTTCGGCTGGTTTATGATGAAGCGGCTGGATCGCTTTCTGGATGAAAATCTGAAGCGAATCGAGGAAGCACCCGAACAACAGCAGCCTGAGCCGTGCGTGCATCTGGTCGGAAATATTTCTCCTGACGAACTTGAGGAAACGCTTTCCCGGTTTCGCAGCAGTCATGCCCATGTAGAAATCGTGATCTATGATTCAGAGCAAATTTCATTTCCAAACAACGAATCCGATTGGGCGCAGTAGAAACCTTCACATTTTGGTGCTATAATATCATTTAAGAGGGGTGGTGAAAATGTGCAGAACAAAGGAAGCAAACTGCCCCAAGAGCATATTCTTGTGTGCCTGTCCTCGTCTCCATCCAATGAACGCATTATACGAATGGCAGGAAAAATGGCACAGGCATTTAGTGGCAGCCTTACCGCGCTCTACGTGCAGACACCCGGAGACGCTGATATGAATGCGGAAGATACCGTTCGCTTGCAGGCGAATATGCGTCTGGCTCAGCAGCTTGGCGCAGAGATCGTCACAACGCATGGTGAAGATGTGGCAACACAGATCGCGGAATATGTGCGGCTCTCTGATGTGACCAAAATTGTGATTGGGCGAAGCGGCGTACAGCGGCGGCATTTTTGGATTGAACCGGCGCTGACAGAACGGCTCATTGCGCTTGCACCAGAGGTGGACATTCATATCATTCCGGATGTGGAAGCCTATAAGAGCTACCGCAGGAAACGGCTGCTTCCCATCCGTCCGGCGTTTCCGACCGCATGGGAACTGCTTCGGACCATCGGGATTCTGGCAGCTGCGACGGTCATCGGATGGGTCTTTCTGCGGCTCGGCTTTGCAAATGCCAATATCATCATGGTTTACCTGCTGGGGGTGCTTCTGACTTCCGCTTTTACCAGCGGATATACCTGCGGTGTGCTGTCCGCTTTTTTGAGTGTCATCCTGTTCAATTATTTTCTAACGGAACCCCGGCTGTCTTTGGCAGCCTATGGCAGTAAATACCCAATAACCTTTGCCGTCATGTTTGCAGCGGCGCTTTTGACCGGTACGCTTGCCGCAAAGCTCAAAGCCCATGCGCAGCTATCCGCGCGGGATGCCTATCGGACAAAACTCCTTTTTGATATGAACAGGCAGCTTCAAAAGGCGGAAACACTGGATGAGGTCTATCAGATGACCGCGACGCAGATACAGAAGCTCATGCAGCGGGACGTTTTGATTTATCCGGCACAAGGCGACGCGCTGCTGGATGGGAATGTTTATCCGGCAGACGGAAGCAGTCCATATTGCATCCCGGATACTGATCAGGAACAGAACGTGATTCAATGGGTCTGGCAAAACCGAAAGCGTGCTGGCGCGACGACGCAAAACTTTCCAAAGGCAAAACGGCTGTATCTTGCCATTCGTACCGGGCAGCAGGTTTTCGGCGTTGTCGGGATTCCGATGGAGAAGCAACCGCAGCCTGACGCATTTACATCCAGCGTGCTGTTTTCTATTCTCGGTGAGTGCGCTCTGGCGCTGGAAAGCCTGCACAACGCCGAAGAAAAGGAAAAAGCCGCCGTCCTTGCAAAGAACGAACAGCTTCGTGCAAACCTTCTGCGTTCAATTTCCCATGACCTTAGAACCCCGCTGACCTCCATTTCCGGCAACGCGGATACGCTGCTGCACAGCTATAACGTGCTGGATGAACAAACGCGGAAACAGATTTTTACGGACATTTATGACGATGCGCAATGGCTGACGGGGCTGGTTGAGAATTTGCTTTCCATTACGAAAATCGCGGATGGCAGCGTCAAGCTGCGCCTTTCCGATCAGGTCGTGGACGACATCGTATCGGAATCGCTCCGACATATTGACCGAAGGTCCGCAGAACATCACATCGCAGTGGATTGCGGAGATGTACCGTTGCTGGTTCGGGTGGATGCGGGACTCATCATGCAGGTGCTTATCAACTTGGTGAACAACGCAGTCAAATATACTTCGGCTGGCTCGAACATTCGGATCACGGCAATCCCGCGAGAAAATATGGCTGAAATATGCGTCAGCGATAACGGTCCCGGTATTCCAGATGAACTGAAGGAACATGTGTTTGAAATGTTCTTTACCGGGGGCAATCCGATTGGCGACAGCCGCAGAAGTCTTGGGCTTGGGCTTGCTCTCTGTCAAGCCATCATTCATGCACATCATGGCGAAATAACGCTGAAAGACAATTCGCCGCATGGCTGCATCTTTTCCTTTACAGTACCGCTTAGTGAGGTGAACTTAAATGAATAAGCCGCTCGTCCTCGTTGTAGAAGATGATACGCCGGTGCGCAATCTGATCACAACAACGCTGAAAACCCATGAATACAGGTATCTTTCTGCGCAAAACGGCGCAAGCGCCGTGATGGAAGCGCTGTCTCACAACCCGGATATTGTTCTGCTCGATTTGGGACTGCCAGATATGGACGGCGTGGAGATCATCCGAAAAATCCGTTCGTGGTCCAATATGCCGATCATTGTGATCAGCGCCAGAACAGAGGATTCTGATAAAATCGTGGCGCTGGATACCGGGGCGGACGATTATCTCACCAAGCCCTTTTCCGTGGATGAACTGCTGGCGCGGCTGCGAGTGACGCAGCGGAGACTGTCGTTGATGAAAACAGACGCAGCGCAGGAATCCCCGATTTTTACGAACGGTGCGCTGAAAATTGACTATGCGGCAGGCTGCGCATATCTTGGCGGTGCAGAACTGCACTTGACGCCCATCGAATACAAGCTGTTGTGTCTGCTCTCAAAAAATGTGGGCAAGGTTCTGACCCACACCTACATCACACAGCAGATTTGGGGCAGTAGTTGGGAAAACGATATTGCTTCTCTGCGGGTGTTCATGGCGACCCTGCGCAAAAAGCTGGAACGCGGAAAAGACGGGCCGCAATACATACAAACGCACATCGGAATCGGCTATCGGATGCTCCGCGTCGAATAGCAGGGAGGCTTTCAAAAAATCTATGAATCATTATGCTGTTGAAAACCTGTTTGGCATAGAAGGGCTGAACATCGCATGATACGGTATCATCATCACATTCGGTATGATCCTCGGATTTATGCTGGCACTTCGCCGGTGCAAAAAAACGGCGTTGAACCGGATCACTTATATAATCTCGTGCTTTGGCTGATTCCCGTGTGTATTCTCTGTGCCAGAGCATACTATGTGCTTTTTGAGTGGGAGCAGTACAAGGATAACCTTCTCTCCGTTTTTCAGATCAATAAGGGTGGGCTTGCCATTTATGGAGGCATCCTCGGCGGTGTTGCTGTTGTACTGGTTTACTGCAAGGTCAAAAAGCTTTCCTTCTGGTCGCTTGCAGATACGCTGATTCCCAGCTTTGTTCGTGGACAAGCCATTGGGCGTTGGGGGAATTTTGTGAATCAGGAGGCTTACGGAAATCTGATCACAAATCCAGATCTCCAATTCTTTCCGTATGGTGTTTATATAGAGAAACTCGGGCAGTGGCACCAGGCGACGTTCTTCTACGAATCTGCACTGAATACACTGCTGCTGATTGTCATGCTGATCTCCTATCCGCATTTCAGAAAAAAGGGATATCTGCTTCCGTTTTACATGATCGGCTATGGTGTGATACGCTGCTTTGTAGAGGGACTTCGTACTGACAGTCTCTATCTGATGTCAGGTGTCCGCGTGTCGCAGGTGTTGTCTGGCTGCCTGATTCTATTGGGTGTTTTACTTGTAGGTATTGTTCGCAGAAGGAAGGATATACAGGTATGCAACTAATTTGCTCTTTATTTATCACATTCTTAAAAATCGGTGCGTTCACCTTTGGCGGCGGATACGCTATGATTGCGCTGCTTGAAAATGAGTTCGTTGAAAAGAAAAAATGGCTTGAAAAAAGCGAGTTTCTGGACATGGTTGCGGTAGCCGAATCCACGCCAGGACCAGTCGCCATCAACAGTGCGACTTACATTGGTTACAAAATTGCAGGATTTGCGGGTGCAGCCATGTCCACACTTGCTGTCTGCATTCCATCTTTCTTTGTAATTTATGGTATCTCGCTGTTCTTTGATCAGTTTCTCAGTTTGCGCTGGGTTTCCTGCGCATTCCACGGGATTCAGGTATGTGTGGTCTATCTGATCCTTACCGCAGGGCTGAAAATGCTTAAAAGTATTGACAAAAACACACTAAACTTGACGCTTCTCACGTTGGTCATGGCTTCCATGCTCTGCTGCTCGATCACAGCAGTTTCGTTTTCCTCTGTGTTTTACATCCTGATCTGCGGCGCGGTCGGGCTTGTTGTTTTCTTTCTGCGAAAAATCCGGAAAGGAGATGGGAAAACGTCATGATATACCTGCGTCTCTTTCTGAACTTTTTGATGATCGGTGCTTTGTCTTTCGGCGGCGGCTATGGAATGGTTTCGCTGGTACGCGAAACGGTGCTTTCCAACGGCTGGCTGCCAGAGAACGAGTTTCTGAATTTTATTGCCGTATCTGAATCCACACCGGGACCCCTTGCCGTGAATATGGCAACCTTTATCGGTTCAACACAGGGCGGAATCCTCGGTTCATTTGTTGCAACGCTGGGCGTGGTGTTGCCGTCATTTTTGATTATTCTCTTAATTGCATCCGCACTAAAGAATCTGATGAAATATGCACCCGTCAACGCCTTTTTATCGGGAGTTCGTCCGTGCGTTGTAGCGATGATCCTTGCGACCGCGCTCAGCATGGCGCTGTCTACGCTGTTTGGCCTCACAGATTTACAGGCCGGATTTGCGCCCGATTTGCGCTCTATCGCAGTATTTGCCATGCTCGGAGCAACGCATCTGATTTGTAAAAAAATCAGAAAAACAGCTCCATCGCCAATTCTGATGATCCTGTTTTCAGCAGGCCTCGGAATCTTGTTTTGGTGTATATTCTAGCATGGCGATTGATTTTATTTCCAACTTCAATAGCAATTCCTGCTGAACCGCGCTTATTTCATTGCGTATAATTTCGAGCGACATCACCCTTCATTCATGATGCCGCTCCGCACTTCGGTCATACCATTCTGCCACAAATGAGCTGACCATCGTTGTAATAGCGAGGACTTAAAAGTCCTCGCTATTAGCATACATCGTCGGAAATATTGTTTACGCTTAGTGCGAAGTCATACTTGCTGAACGCATGATTTTCGCAAAGCTGCATTAAGGGTGCTTTGAGCAATTTAAGATCAAGTAACTGTTTCGCAAATGTGAAAAAACTCAGCGCCAAATTTTTGTTTTAAGCCATAAATGATGAAATTCCCCTTCACGAAGAGTATACGGAAACGCTTTAACTAAGTAAAGGTTAAAGTTCCCGTAAAGTTCCCGGTACCCAAAACCCGGCTTGTTAAGGGGATACCCCCTAATACCCCCAAGCGACCATAGAACAAGGAATTGTTAAAAATGAGAAAGCGAGTACACCAAATAAAGTTCCGTTTGGACGATGAAGAACTCAGCTTGCTTCGACGAAAATTGCGTGAAAGCAATTTGCCGATGGCTGAGTATTTTCGCAGATTGCTGGTACATGGTGAAATCAAAATCTATCCAAAAGAGTCTGCTGCAGACCTGCAAAAACAGGTCAAAGGTGTTGGTCGTAATGTCAATCAGATTACACGCCTTGCGCACATTTCCGGCAAGGTATCACTCGAAACTTTGCGTCAGATTTCCGCAGCGCAGGCAAAGATTGAGCAGCAGATTGAGAGGTTGAAATGATGGCTGTTTTGCAAATTCATGTAGTTCGAGCGCGACTGGATAAGCGCATCAATTATGTAATGAACCCGGAGAAAACAGCGTGTAAAGGTTTTCACAGTTTCTTCGGAATTAAGGACACGCTGACTTCCGGTTTCACTTGCGCGTGCGATGAAGCCTATCAGCAGATGATGGAAACCAAGCAGCATGAAAATAAAACAGATAAAGTCCTCGGATACCATTACATTCAGTCGTTTAAACCAGGCGAAGTTACGCCGGAGGAAGCACACCAAGTCGGTTGTGAATTTATCGAGCGATGCTTCGCAGAAGATTTTGAAGTTGTGATAGGCACTCACACAGATCATGCGCATATACACAACCACATAATTCTCAATTCAGTGTCGTTCGTGGACGGTCACAAATTTCAATCCACACCGGCAAGTTTCTACAAGCTGCGCGCTATTTCAGACGAAATTTGCCGAGCGCATCACCTGTCGGTTATCGACGATCCTAAGACCCGCAAGGCCAAGCACTATGCAGAATGGAAAGCCGAGCAGGAGTACCGCCCGACAATCCGAAATGAGATCCGGCGTGATATTGATGTCGTGCTCAAGCAGGCACATTCTCTCAATAATTTTTGGGAACTGCTTAGGCTGCGCGGTTACGAAATCAAGTTCAATGAAAAGCGCAAGTACGCTGCCATTCGCCCGCCAAACGGTAAACGTTTTATTCGCATGAAATCGCTTGGTGAGGAATACACACCGCGCGAACTTGTGAAGCGGCTGGAAGCCGCCGACAAGAGCGAAGTTGCGGCAAACCGGAGAGCCTTGCAGCAAATCTATCAGCAGAGAAAACACCGAAAGAAATATTACGCGCTGCCATGGACAATCATTTCACATCGGCGGCTTACGCTGCGCGGCATTCGTGCCTTGTACTGGCGCTATGTTTATATGCTTAGTAAGGTGCGCGCGCGCAAAGCACCGCGCGCAGTCCGCGGCGTAATGCTCGATGAGTTAAAGAAACTGGAGCGATATTCGCAGCAGTATTATTTCTTGCGTGATTTTGATACTGAGATAACCAAGTGCTTGAGATACGAACGCAAAGCATTAACATATTTGCGAATATTTTGCGTTGGATTTTAAGGCGTATAGCTATACTTACGCTAATTTTGCCGAGTGGGAATAATTCGTTTACCAAGAAACATAAAGTCACCCCAAGTCTCGGGCAGCGGAAGGCTGTCCGGGACTTTCTCTATATGGTATTTTTAACCGAAAATTTTCTGATTCGGTCGATGAATTGCGAATTTTGACGAATCGGGTTAAAACGTTGCACAAAAAACGCTGAAAAGGTTGACAAACGCGAAAAATATCGCTACTATATATGTGCAGACAACGGAAAAGCAGGTGTCTGTCAACACTCCATTTTCTGATGAATCCGTTCCGTGAAGAAGCAGCCGGAACGGATTTTTATTTGTTTACAAGCGCATAATCGCGCATACCCGGTATCGCACCGCCGGAGACTTCCCATAGATACAGACTGGCCACGCTGCAGTACGGACTGAATCGCCGATGATATTTCTCAAACAGTTTGCGGTCAATTTTGCGGTGGTGATATACCATGCGCAGTCCGCGCTGGATCGCCAGATCATCGTAGCTGAACACGTTCGGCCGCTGCAGGCAGAACAGCAGGATCATCTCGGCAGTCCATACGCCGATACCCTTAAGCGAACTGAGTGTGCGGATTGCATCCGCGTCGCTCATGTGCTTCACGCTTTCCAGATTGAAAGCGCCGCTGCGTATCTTTTCGGCAAAATCCGTGATGTATTCCGCCTTGCGGAAGGTCATGCCGAGCGACTGCAGCAGGGGAACACCGGCTGCGGCGATGCTGTCGGCGGTTACCGTGCCGAGCGCGTCCTGCATGCGCTGCCAGATGGTCGCCTGTGCTTTTGTGGAAATCTGCTGCCCGATGATATGGTGCACGACCGAGGAAAACAGGTCGGTGTCCACTGTTCGGTCAATATGGCCGAGCCGGTCGATGACAGCGGCAAGTCTGCTGTCTTTGGCCTTGAGATAATCGGTTTCGGTCTGTCCGTACGCGAAATACATAGCTGTCACTTCCTTATGCAAACAGTATAACAGAAAGCGGTTTGCAAAGCTAACAGGAGAGGATAAAACTTGGCAGTTCCGCCTAAATTTTCGGCAGCACTACCAATTTTTGCTTTGCGATTTCGGTGATACTGCCAGATACTCTGTGCTTGACATTAACCGATTCGTTGCGTTATAATTTTTATGCAAAGTTTATTAGCCGAATCGGGGGCGTAGCTCAGCTGGGAGAGCGTTTGACTGGCAGTCAAGAGGTCATGGGTTCGATCCCCACCGTCTCCACCATACAAAACAGGGACAAGAGATTTTACCTCTTGTCCCTGTTTTGTTCTATCTTACCCGGAAATACCAAACAGCTGTCTGCCGTTTTCGGTTGTAATCCGTTCAACCTCTGCGGCACTTATGCCCTTGATTTCCGCGATAGTCTCAGCCATGCGATGCACATACAGCGAGGAATTACGGCGGCCGCGAAACGGCTCGGGTGCCATGTAGGGCGAATCGGTCTCGATCATCAGTCGCTCCATCGGCACTTCGCGAATGACTTCCTTCGCCTTTTTGGCATTTTTGAATGTGATAACACCGGTAAATGACAGATAATAGTTGAGTTTCAGCAGTTCGCGTGCCATTTCGACGTGACCGGCATAGCAGTGGTACACGCCGATTACATCCGGATACCGACGGGTGATCTCCATGCTGTCGGCGTGCGCATCGCGGTCATGCACGATGACAGGGAGGTGCAGTGCACGCGCCAGCTCCATTTGGCGGGCAAATACAACCTGCTGCCGCGCACGCGCACGCTCATCTTTTTCCCAGTAATAGTCAAGACCAATTTCGCCGATGGCGCGAACCTTGCTTTCGTTCTGTGCCAGTGCGCGGATGGTCTCCAGATCAGCCTCCCAGCCGTCCTCGATGTTCTCCGGGTGAATACCGACTGCCGCATATACAAATGGATATTTATTCGCGTAGCTGACCGCCTTGCGCGAGCTTTCCACATCACAGCCGGGATTGAGAATCAGGCCGACATTGTTCTCGGGCATGGAAGCCAGCAGCGTATCGCGGTCCTCGTCGAACCGTTCATCGTCATAGTGTGCATGTGTATCAAAAAGCATAGTAAACCTTCCTCAAATCCAGCCGAAATGCCTGCAGGCGTTCCAAAGTCCATCCTTATCCACGTCGGTTGTGATGTAATCCGCTTTCTCCTTGAGCGCGGCGCGGGCATTGCCCATCGCAATAGACAGCCATCCCTGACCGAACATGCAGATGTCGTTCATGCCGTCGCCAAACACCACAATATCCTCATCCGGAATGGATAAAAGCTGCTGAAAATAGCGAATACCTCGCTGTTTTTCCTTCGGTTCAACGAAAATCACATGGGGATTGTACCGCACAAGCGGCAGACCGCCCGCGTCAATATGATTCTCCTCATCAGGCGTGCAGACGTAGTAAACCTTGTACAGATGCTCCAGCCTGTGATAATCAAAATGCGGGTCCCACAGAACAGGGAAGTAGTTCTCCGGTGCATACGGAAGATAATTTTTATCTGTTGTTACGCATAGTTTCTCATTCTCCGGCGACACCGCCCACGGAATACCGGCCTGCTCGAGCCGCTCGATCAGCGCAATGCAGTCGGCCGCCGGCAGCGACTCCATCTCGACAATTTCGCCGTTGTGCGTTACGCTCCAGCCGCCGTCCGCTACAATGTCCGTGAAGCCGTAGCGCGCGGCAACGGCTGCCGCAGATGCCTGCAGCCGTCCGGTCGCAATGGCGGTAAAGTGGCCGTTAGCACGAAGCTGCGCCAGTGCCTTTACTGCGCTTTCCGGCATCATGGTGGTGAGACCGGTGGAAAGCGTGCCGTCAATATCAAAAAAGAAGTATTTTTTGTGCATGTAAAACCCTCAATAACAGAGTGAAGAGTGGAGAGTGCAGAAAACATAAATCTCTACTCTTCACTCTCCACTCTGTTCTTAAGGCAACACCGCACAATTAAAGCGGCGGTGCTTTGCGGAAATTTTGTGTCCTGACTTTGTTGCAGTTTCACGGTAATACATCAAGTATTACCGCAAAACTGTGCCTCGTCAGTACGCAAAATTTACTCGTAAATCACTCTTGTTCAATTATGCGGTATTGCCTTAACTCTTTTGCTTAAAATATATCACAGAATCATAAACAGCGTGCCTGCCGCAATCAGAATGCCGCCGATCACGCCCTTGACCGTCACAGTCTCGTGCAGGACAACAAACGCCAGAATCATCGTGATAACAACGCTCAGCTTGTCGATCGGAGCCACACGGCTGGCCTCGCCCATCTGCAGGGCCTTGTAGTAAAACAGCCACGAACCGCCGGTCGCCAGTCCGGACAGGGTAAGGAATACCCAGCTTTTGGCGCCGATTGCGCTTACGCCGCCCTGTTTTCCCAGCAGGAAGACCATGCCCCATGCCATCACGAGCACCACGGCGGTTCGGATAGCAGTAGCAAGCGTGCTGTCCACGTTTTCCACGCCGATTTTGGCTAAAATCGTTGTCAGTGCGGCAAATACCGCAGAGAGCAGCGCATAAATGATCCACATTGCATTTCGCCCTCTTGTCATAATTTTCGCTTCCTAAATTGTTGATTGTAGTGTGTGCGAAATTATACATGGGATAACACATCTGTTAACCCATTCGTAGGGCGGGCTGCCCTCAGCCCGCCGTTGCAACCGAGTGTTCCTGTTTATGTGCGGCGGGGTGAGGGCACCCCGCCCTGCGGAATCCGTTGTAAAGTGTGTTTATTTTAGCACAGCTTCGCGCCGGCCGGAATGCTGTCGTCCAGCATGAGCAGGTTGAGCTTTTCGTCCTTTTCGGCGGAAAGCAGCATGCCGTTGGACTCCTGACCCATCATCTTGCGCGGCGGCAGGTTGGTAACGGCGACGACCGTCTTGCCGACCAGCTCCTCCGGCTTGTAATACTTGGCAATACCGGACAGAATCTGACGCGGCGTGCCCGAGCCGTCATCCAGCTGGAACTTGAGCAACTTATTGCTCTTCTTGACGTTCTCGCACGCGAGGACCTTGCAGACCGTCATATCGACCTTGCAGAAATCGTCAAACGGGATATCCGGCAGGAACTCAACTGCGGGCTTCTGCTCTGCCTCGGCAGCCTTCTTTTCCTCCTCGATCTCAGCGAGCTTCTTCGGAATGTCGATGCGCTCGAACAGGATGGAGGCTTCGCCGACCGGCTGGCCCGGCTGCATGCCGTCAAACGAGGTCAGGCTCTCGACGCCCTTGTTTTCAACACCCAGCTGTGCGAAAATCTTGTCGGCGGTGTCCGGCAGATACGGCTTCAGCTCAACAGCGGCAAATCGGATCGCTTCGAGCAGGTTGTACAGCACCGTGCCCAGACGCGCCTGCTTGCTCTCGTCCTTGGCGAGCGCCCACGGCATGGTCTCGTCGATATACTTGTTGGAGCGGCGCAGCAGTGCAAATACCTCGTCGATGGCGTCTGCAACGTGCAGGGTGTCCATCTTTTTCTCAACAGCTGCCGGCAGACCGAGTGCGACTGCCTTCAGTTCGTCATCAAGCGCTTCCGGTGCGGTCGGCGCCGGAACAATGCCGCCGAAATACTTCTTGGTCATGGCAATCGTGCGGTTGACCAGATTGCCGAGCACATTTGCCAGATCAGAGTTAATGCGCTCGCAGATCAGCTCGTAGGAGAGCACACCGTCATTTGCGAACGGCATCTCGTGCAGAACGTAGTAGCGGATGGCATCCACACCGAACAGACGGACGAGGTCGTCCGCGTAGATAACGTTGCCGAGCGACTTGGACATCTTGCCGTCGCCGACCAGCAGCCACGGATGACCGAATACCTGCTTCGGCAGCGGCTCGCCGAGCGCCATCAGGAAGATCGGCCAGTAGATGGTGTGGAAGCGGATGATATCCTTGCCGATCAGGTGCACATCAGCCGGCCAGAACTTCTTGTAGTGCTCATCGTGGTTGCCGTCCGGATCGTAGCCGCAGAACGTGATATAGTTGGTAAGCGCATCCAGCCAAACATAGACAACATGGCCCGGGTCAAAGTCTACCGGAATGCCCCAGCTGAACGAGGTGCGGGAAACGCACAGGTCCTGCAGACCCGGCTTGAGGAAATTGTTTACCATCTCGTTCTTGCGGCTCTCCGGCTGGATAAACTCGGGGTGCTCCTCGATGTGCTTCATCAGACGGTCGGCGTACTTGCTCATGCGGAAGAAGTATGCCTCCTCCTCGGCGTCTACGCACGGGCGGCCGCAGTCCGGGCAGCAGCCGTCCTTCAGCTGGCTCTCGGTCCAGAAGGACTCACACGGCTTGCAGTACTTGCCCTTGTACGCACCCTTGTAAATATCGCCCTGATCATACAGCTTTTTGAAGATCTTCTGCACCTTTTTCTCGTGCATCGGGTCGGTGGTGCGGATGAACTTGTCATAGGTGGTGTTCATCAGATCCCAGATGGTCTTAACCTCACCGGCAACCTTGTCAACGTGCTGCTGCGGCGTGATGCCGGCTGCCTCGGCCTTCTCCTGAATCTTCTGACCATGCTCGTCCGTGCCGGTCTGGAAGTAAACATCGTAACCGGTCATGCGCTTGTAGCGTGCGATAGCGTCGGCCAGCACGATCTCGTAGGTGTTGCCGATGTGCGGCTTCGCCGAGGTGTAGGCGATCGCCGTTGAGATATAATAGGGTTTCTTGTCCATTCGTGTATTCTCTCCTTACATATATAAATATGTTTTATGCGTAACAGCGGGGAACAGGGAACAAAAAATCCTCCGTTCCTGCAATGGCCTGTATTTTGCCACTGCAAGGACGGAGGACAAACCTTCCGTGTTACCACCTTGCTTTACGCCTTCCTCGCGGAAGAACGCCTCAGCGGGTAGGATGCTACCCATCGTCCCCGATAACGGCAGGACTTTGCCGCCGCAGCCTTGCATACTATTACAAAGTAAGTTCGGTGCGAAGCTCCAAGACCATGTTCGGCAGTGCCCTCCGCGTTCCGCTTTCACCGCCCGGAACTCGCTTTGACGTACTTCACTGCGTACTCTTCTCTTCACAGCTTTTAACAGATGTGCTCAGGAAAACAGCGTTTTCCTGTATACAGTGTTATTTTACTATATTGGAGAAGGTTTGTCAAATCTGTTTACGGTGCAGCAAGGCCGGCCGTCGCAGTCTCAAGCAAAAAAAGTCTTGACAACAGCGGCTCAGAGGTCTAATATAAAAACATATTGATAAAGGTGATGAACGGGTAAAGTAATTGTCACCCCTGTCCGCAGAGAGCTGCCGGTTGGTGTAAGGCAGCGTCAGGAAGCAGTGAAACTCGCCCGGGAGCTGTCCGCTGAAAGTCCTTCGGACCGGTAGGAGGGAACGGATACCCACCGTTACAGGGGGAGCGCATTGTCAGATGTGCATAGAGGGGTCGCACCATACTGCGGCAACAAGAGTGGTACCGCGGAGCTTTCGCTTCGTCTCTTAATGATTGGATTAAGGGACGGAGCTTTTTTTGTCCCTGTAAACCCGGTAAAATTCTGAATAGGAGAGGACAAGATACCATGGGAAGAACAGTTAAGATTTTTGATACGACGCTGCGTGACGGTGAGCAGTCTCCCGGCTGCAGCATGAACCTGAATGAGAAGATCGAGGTTGCAAAGCAGCTCGAAGCCCTCAAGGTTGATATCATTGAAGCAGGCTTTGCGGCTGCTTCTCCCGGCGATGCTGCTGCCATCGCAGCAATCGCTGATACCGTGCGCGGCGCTACCATCTGTTCGCTGGCACGCTGCCGTGAGCAGGACATCGAGGCGGCATGGAACTCTATCCGCCGTGCAGAGTCTGCCCGCATTCACACCTTCCTGGCAACCAGCCCGGTACACATGGAGTACAAGCTGAAGATGACGCCGGAGCAGGTGCTCGAGTCCGTAGCGCACAACGTAGCCTTCGCCAAGAAGTTCTGCTCGGATATCGAGTTCTCCGCTGAGGACGCAACCCGCTCCGACCTCGACTTCCTGTGCCGCGTTGTGGAAACCGCCATCAAGGCCGGTGCTACTACCATCAACATTCCGGATACCGTCGGCTACATGATTCCGCAGGAGTACGCATCCCGCATCAAGTATCTGCGTGAGCACACCGAGGGTATCGAGAACGTAATCCTGTCCTGCCACATGCACAACGACCTCGGCATGGCAGTTGCAAACTCTCTGGCAGGCGTTGAAGCCGGTATTGACCAGATCGAGTGCACCATCAACGGCATCGGCGAGCGCGCAGGCAACGCCTCCATGGAGGAGTGCGTCATGGCGCTCAAGACCCGTGCCGATCACTTCGGTATCGGCTGCAACATCGAGACCACCCAGATCTACCGTGCAAGCCGCATGATCCAGACCATTACCGGCGTTGCTGTTGCACCGACCAAGCCGATCATCGGTGCAAATGCGTTCGCACACGAGGCAGGCATCCACCAGCACGGCGTAATGGCCAACAAGGAAACCTACGAGATCATGACTCCGGAATCCGTCGGTATCCCGAAGAACGCGATCGTGCTCGGCAAGCACTCCGGCCGTCACGCCTTCGAGGAACGTCTGCATGAGCTGGGTTACACGCTCGACCATGAGAAGCTCGAGAAGGCATTCGAGAAGTTCAAGGTTCTGGCTGACAAGAAGAAGGTCATCAAGGATCGCGACCTCGAGGGCCTGATCGGTGCTGTTCCGGTTTCCGGCGAGGAGCGCTACACGCTCGACCGCTTTGTCATCAACTCTGGCAACACCATTACCTCTACCGCTGTTATCCGTGTCAAGAAGGGCGACGAGATGTTTGAGCGCGCTGCCGCTTCCGACGGCCCGATCAACGCATCGTTCCATGCAATCGACAAGATCATCGGCAAGGAAATCGTTCTGGAGGACTACTCGCTGCGCGCACTGACCGACGGCGAGGACGCACAGAGCGAGGCTATTGTCAAGATCCGCGTAGACGGCAGCAACGAGGTTGTTACCGGCCGCGGCGTATCGGTTGACGTTATGGAGGCGTCCATCAAGGCGTACATCAACGGCATTAACAAGTATTTTAACGACTAATTCAGCAGGAGGAACGCTGTTATGGGTATGACAATGACGCAGAAGATCCTCGCGAAGCACGCGGGTCTGGAAAGCGTAACGGCAGGTCAGCTGATCGAGGCAAACGTAGATCTCACGCTGGCAAACGATATCACCGGTCCGGTTGCCATCCGAGAGATGGAGAAGGCGGGCTTCGACAAGGTGTTCGACAACACCAAGATCGCGCTCGTAATGGACCATTTTGCACCGAACAAGGATATTAAGTCCGCTGAGCAGTGCCTCGAATGCCGTGAGTTCTCCAAGAAGTACAACATCGTAAACTTCTTCGACGTTGGCGCAATGGGTATCGAGCACGCGCTGCTGCCGGAAAAAGGTCTGACCGCTCCCGGTGAGCTTATCATCGGCGCGGACAGCCACACCTGCACCTACGGCGCACTGGGCGCATTCTCCACCGGCGTCGGTTCTACCGATCTCGCCGCAGGCATGGCGACCGGCAAGGCATGGTTCAAGGTGCCGAGCGCCATCAAGTTTGTGCTCACCGGCAAGCTGAACCCGTGGGTATCCGGCAAGGACGTTATCCTGCACATCATCGGCAAGATCGGCGTGGACGGCGCGCTGTACAAGTCGATGGAGTTTGTCGGCGAGGGCGCACACGAGCTGTCCATGGACGACCGCTTCACCATCTGCAACATGGCGATCGAGGCCGGTGCGAAGAACGGCATCTTCCCGGTAGACGACAAGACGATGAATTACATCAAGGGCCGCGTAAACCGCGAAGTTACCGCATTCGAGGCCGACGCTGACGCCGAGTACGAGCAGACCATCGAGATTGACCTGTCTGCACTCCGTCCGACCATCGCGTGCCCGCACCTGCCGGAGAACACCAAGACCATTGACGACCTCGGCCATATTGAGGTTCAGCAGTCGGTCATCGGTTCCTGCACCAACGGCCGCATCGATGATATGCGCGTTGCAGCCGAAATCCTCAAGGGCCGCAAGGTAAATCCGAATGTGCGCACCATCATCATCCCCGCAACACAGGAAGTTTACCTGCAGTGCATCGAGGAGGGTCTGACCAAGATCTTCATTCAGGCTGGCGCTATCGTTTCCACGCCGACCTGCGGCCCGTGCCTCGGCGGTCATATGGGTATTCTGGCGCATGGCGAGAAGGCGGTTTCCACCACCAACCGCAACTTTGTAGGCCGTATGGGTCATATCACCTCGGAAATTTATCTGGCAAGCCCGGCCGTCGCTGCCGCAAGTGCGGTAGCAGGCTATATCTGCGCACCGGACGACCTGAAGTAAGGGAGGAAACACATACCATGAACGCAAAAGGCAAGGTTTTCAAGTACGGCGATAATGTCGATACCGACGTTATCATCCCCGCACGTTATCTGAATATCGCAGACCCGAAGGAGCTGTCCACCCACGCAATGGAGGACATCGACGCGGATTTCGTGAAGAATATGCACCCGGGCGACATCGTTGTTGCGACCCGCAACTTCGGCTGCGGCTCCTCCCGTGAGCACGCACCGCTCGTTCTCCGTGAGAACGGCGTTTCCTGCGTTATCGCGTCCTCGTTCGCGCGTATCTTCTACCGCAACGCCATCAACATCGGTCTGCCCATCCTCGAGTGCGAGGCAGCGGCGAACGGCATTGATGCAGGCGACGAGGTAGAAGTAGACTTCGACACCGGCGTGATCACCGACGTTACCAAGGGCGAGAGCTGGCAGGCAGCTGCATTCCCGCCGTTTATCCAGAACATCATCAAGGCAGGCGGCCTGCTCAAGTCGCTCAAGGAGAGAGAGGCATAATCCCATGGAATACAATATTGCTGTTGTCAAGGGCGATGGCATCGGCCCGGAGATCGTATCCGAGGCTATGCTCGTGCTCGATAAGGTCGGCGAAAAGTTCGGCCACAAGTTTGGTTTTCAGGAAGTCCTCGCAGGCGGCTGCTCGATCGACAAGAACGGCATCCCGCTGACCGATGAGACCATCGAGATCTGCAAGAATGCGGATTCCGTGCTGCTCGGCGCGGTAGGCGGTCCGAAGTGGGACGATGTGCCGAGTGCCAAGCGTCCGGAGAAGGCACTGCTCGGTCTGCGCGCCGCACTGGGCCTGTTCGTCAACCTGCGTCCGGCGCAGATGCACAAGGCACTTGCGGATGCGTGCCCGATCAAGCCTGAGATCATCGGTGACGGCTTCGACATTCTCGTTTGCCGTGAGCTGACCGGCGACGTTTACTTCGGCAAGCACTACCGCCGCGAGAGCGACAAGGGCTGGGGCGAGACCGGCGCGGACGACATGAACTACTCGGTTTATGAGGTAGAGCGCATCGGCCGCCGTGCTTTTGAGATGGCGATGAAGCGCAATAAAAAGGTCTGCTCGATAGACAAGGCAAACGTGCTCGAAACCAGCCGCGTATGGCGCGAAACCATGCACCGCATCAAGGACGAGTACCCGGAGGTCGAGTACACCGATATGTATGTTGACAACTGCGCGATGCAGCTCGTCCGCAATCCGGGTCAGTTCGATGTTATCGTAACCGGCAACCTGTTCGGCGATATTCTGTCCGATGAGGCTTCCATGATCACCGGCTCTATCGGTATGCTGCCGTCCGCCTCGATGAATGAGAGCGGCAAGGGTATGTATGAGCCTATCCACGGCTCCGCGCCGGACATCGCGGGCAAGGGCATTGCGAACCCGATCGCGACCATCCTGTCGTGCGCGATGATGCTGCGCTACTCGTTCGGCCTCAAGGACGAGGCAGACGCCATCGAAACCGCTGTTGAGAATGTCCTCAACGCAGGTCACCGCACCGCGGACATCGCCGCAAAGGGTGAGAAGGTACTGTCCACCTCCGAGATGGGTGCACTGATCCGCGAACAGCTTTAATTGTGCGGTGTTGCCTTAAGAATAATCAGGAATGAGTAATCCGTAATTACTCCGTGAATTTTTCCTATCAAGAAACCCGGTTGCGATTAGGCTGCAACCGGGTTTTTCGATAGTCTTGCGGCTTCGGTTTTTCGAAGCCGTTTTTGTTATATGGAGAATCGGCTTTACGCGTTCTCGCTGTTTCTCTCGCTCTTGGCATAGCTCTTGAACGAGTGGATAACGATCGTCAGACCGAGCACAATCAGCAGTACCGCAAGGATAAGCTGCAGACCGTTTGCGATGAATACCGCTCCCCAGGTGGTCTCACCGGCCGGGATAGCCGTTGAGGCGGCAGCAGAGATCGCCTTTACCATAGCGAGGAAACGCTGCACCAGCGCGGTGAAGGTAACACACAGCATGATGATCAGCGGCGGGAAGATCATCTTGTTGCTGCGGCCGGTAACCTTGAGGAATACGCAGAGCGTGATGAGCACCAGAGCGCTCAGCAGCTGGTTGGCCGAACCGAACAGCGGCCAGATATTGGCATAGCCGATCTTGGTGAGCAGGAAACCAAATGCCAGCGTGATAACCGTGGAAAAATATACGTTGCAGAACAGCTTGCGCCAGCCCTCGGCATGCTCCATGTCATCGACGGAGAACAGCTCCTGAAAGCTCATGCGGCCGATACGCGCAACTGCGTCCAGACTGGTCAGCGCCAGTGCGGAAACACACATGGTCATAAATGCAGTAGCAACATAAACCGGAACGCCGAACATCTCGAAGAAGCCTGCGACACCGCTGCTGAATACCTGGAACGGCGTGCCCGCTGCCGGCGTACCGTCAGCTGCTGCAGCAGCACCGGCAACGCACAGTGCCAGAACAGCCAGCAGACTTTCCAGCACCATTGCGCCATAGCCAACCTTGGGCATGTCCTTTTCGTTCTCGATGGTCTTGGAGGACGTACCCGAGGAAACCAGACTGTGGAAACCGGAAACCGCACCGCATGCAACGGTTACAAACAGGATCGGGAACATCGTGCCGAGCTTCTCATTGGTAAAACCGGTGAATACCGGCAGGTTCATAGTCGGATGTGCAACAACCAGACCGACGACTGCGCCTGCGATCATGCAGATGAACATGAAGGTGGTCATGTAGTCGCGCGGCTGCTTGAGCAGCCACATCGGAAGGACAGCGGCAAAGAAGATATAAACGAAGGTGATATAGCTCCATGCTGCCTTGCCGAAGATAAGCGGGCAGTTCATGCCGATTGCAAAGGAGGCAACGATGCACACAATGCCGACAACGGCTTCCTTCCAGCCGGTCAGGTTAAACTTTTTCTGGATAAGGCCGAGCACAACCGCGAATACCATAAACATGATGGAGATCATGCCTGCCGCACCGTTGGTGGTTGCGGCAGCAGCCAGCTCGGTAACGCCTGCGTCAGTGACAGTGTAGGCGTTGAATGTGCCCGCAACCATATCTGCGAATGCCGCAACAACGATGCAGCAGAAAATCCACGAGAAAATCAGGAACAGCTTGCGGCCGGTTTTGCCGATGTACTTCTCAATCAGCATACCCATCGACTTGCCCTTATTCTTAACCGAAGCGTACAGCGCGCCGAAGTCGGCTACCGCGCCGAAGAATACGCCGCCGATCAGCACCCACAGCAGTACCGGCAGCCAGCCGAACGCCGCAGCCTGAATTGCGCCGGTTACAGGGCCTGCGCCCGCGATGGAGGAGAACTGGTGACTGAATACCGTCCAGCCGTTGGTCGGCACAAAGTCCTTGCCGTCATTAAATTCAACGGCAGGCGTCTTGGCTTTCGGGTCGATACCCCATTTGTTCGCCAGCCAGCGTCCGTAGAAAACGTACGCGCCGAACAGAACAACAGCCGCGATCAGCACAATTACAAGTGTGTTCATGTTTTTTCGTCTCTTTCTTGAAATGATTTGCGATTCCGCAGCCAAAGGTATGCAAAAAAGCCTTCGTCCATGCAGGAGGATCACGAAGATGATCCTGCAAAGACGAAGGCATATACATTGCTGTATTTACTTCCGCGTTACCACTTTGCTTGCCGACAGTACGCTGCCGACCTCTCATTGCCGCCCGGTACCGCATTCTTCCGGAGGGCTTTTCCTGTTAACGGTGGATATCCGGCCTCGACTACTCGGCATTGCCTTTGATCGGAGCTGCTCGCAGGGGATAGCGAACCCGTGCCTTGCTGCCGTCTTGCACGACCGACGGCTTTCTGTGAACGGTGATACGGATACGTCATGTCCTGTTCAAAGCATTTGGCTACTGAACGATTCGTATGATAGACCTCTTTTTGCCGTTTGTCAACCGGACAGGAGACGAAAAATGCAATTTTGGCAACACCTGCAAATCCGGCAGTATTGATAAACAAAAATTTGTTTATTTTTTAACGGCGTATCAGATACAGCAAGATTCTATACTTGACAAATGCATTTTACACGGCTTATACTGATATCATATAAAAGACAAGCAAGGGTGCTGTGATGAGCGGCTGAGAGGGCGAGAAACCCAACCTTTTGAACCTGTTGGTTAATGCCATTGTAGGGAAGCTGTCGCATTGCTGGGATTGAGTGCTTCGGTTTTGCCGCAGGGTGAAAACGAGGCGTTTTTTATTTTCCCGGCAGCGATGATAAAATTGGAGGGAACAGGAATGAAAACAGTGCTTACCATTGCCGGTTCGGACTGCTCCGGTGGTGCAGGTGTACAGGCCGATTTGAAAACCATGGCGGCACACGGCGTGTTCGGCATGAGCGTTATCGTATCAGTCGTAGCGGAAAACACTGCACGCGTGATCGACATTCAGGACATCAGTCCCCGGATGATCGAGGAGCAGATTGACGCGGTGTTTGAAGACATCGTGCCGGATGCGGTTAAAATCGGCATGCTGTCCTCGCCGGAGTGCATGAAGGCGGTAGCTGGCAAGCTGGCACAGTACAAGCCGGCGCACATCGTGATTGATCCGGTGATGTTCGCCAAAAACGGTGATCCGCTGATGGATCCGGCGTCTGTCGGCACACTTATTGAGACCGTGCTGCCGTTTGCCGAGGTGCTGACTCCGAACGTACCGGAGGCGCAGTATCTGGCAGATATGGAAATCCGCACGCCCGAGGACATGGAGGAGGCGGCACGCCGCATCTATGCCAAGGGCTGCAGGAACGTGCTCGTCAAGGGCGGCAAGAACATCGCAGGTGCGGTGGATGTACTGTTTGACGGCGAGACCTGTCACCGCATTGAGATTGAGCAGATCGACACCACCAGCACGCACGGCACGGGCTGCACGCTGTCCTCTGCGATCGCATCCAATCTGGCGCTCGGCCACAGTGTACCCGAGGCGGTAAAGCTGTCTAAAGAGTACGTCACCGACGCTATCCGTCATGCACCCGGTCTGGGGCATGGCTGCGGTCCGCTTAACCATTTTTGCCGTATTTTTTCGGAGGAGTGAAAGACAATGAAAAAGAATTCTATCCGTAAACTGACCATTGCAGGCGTTCTCGTCGCAGTTGCGGTCGTTGGCAGCCTGTTTTCCATTCCGGTGCTCGGCGCGAAGTGCTCGCCGGTGCAGCACATGGTGAATGTGCTCGGCGCTGTTCTGCTTGGACCGTGGTACGCACTTGGCATGGGCTTTGCAGCAGCACTGATTCGCAATGTGCTCGGCTTGGGAAGTCTGCTGGCGTTCCCCGGCTCGATGATCGGTGCGCTGCTGTGCGGTCTGGCCTACAAGGCCTGCCCGAAGCTGCCGGTCGCTTACGTTGGTGAGGTATTCGGCACCGGCATTCTCGGCGGTCTGGCTTCCTACCCGATTGCCGCATTCGTGATGGGCAATACCAAGGCAGCTCTGTTCACCTTTGTGCCGTCCTTCCTCGTGTCCACTGCGGTAGGTGCGGCGATTTCGGTTCTGGTGCTGAGCGCCCTCAAGCGCACGCATGTTCTCAGCGCACTGGAAGGTGCTAAGCATTGATCGAAACCATTAAAACCGTTCTCGAAAACACGCAGAACCGCACACCGATGGTGCATTCCATCACCAATAATGTTACCATCAACGACTGCGCGAATATCATCCTTGCGGCAGGCGGCACGGCCATCATGGCACAGGATGAGCGTGAGGTCGAGGAGATTACCTCGCACGCACAGGCACTTGTAATCAACATGGGCGCTGTCCGCGCACAGGAGGCCATGCTGCGTGCAGCCAAGATTGCAAAGCGCAACGGCCGACCGGTCGTGCTCGATCCGGTAGCCGCCGGTGCCAGCACGCTCCGGCGTGAAATGTGTTCCCGCCTGTTGAGCGAAAATCTTGTTTCGGTCATTCGCGGCAATGCATCCGAGGTGCGGGCGCTCGCCGCAGGAGCCGAGCAGGAGACCGGCGTGGAAGCCAGTGCGCTCGACAGCGTGACCGAGGACAATTTACAGGAATCCGCAGCGTGGCTGCGGTCGTTCAGCCGCCGGACCGGAGCTGTCGTCATGCTCACCGGCGCGATGGATGTAATTACCGATGGAACCCGTACCGCAGTGGTACGCGGTGGCAGTGCGTATCTGCGGCGGATCACCGGCGCAGGCTGTATGCTCACCTCGCTGACCGGCGTGTACTGCGGTGCGAATCCAGATATATTGTTAGAAGCCGCAGTCACGGCATCGGAGGTGATGAAGCATTGCGGAGAAACAGCCGAGGCGCGTGTGCGTAAAGAGATGGAGGGCACCGCTTCCTTTCGTACGCGCCTGATCGACGCAGTAAGTCTGCTGAATGCGGACGAGCTGACGCCGAACCTCTGTTTGCAGATTCTGTAAGCAGAAAAGTGCTGCCGGCAGAATTTTGCCGTCAGTCTTAGGAAAATCATCAACATACTTTCATTGGGGGTACCACCTTGAACAACAAAACCACCGAAAGACTGCTTGCCGCAACGCAGGACATCTGGGAAGGCTATCTGAACCATCCGTTTGTCCACGGTATTGCCGACGGCAGCCTCGACATTCAAAAATTTCGTTTTTATCTTCTGCAGGATTATGTTTACCTGTTTGATTACGCAAAGGTGTTCGCGCAGGGCGTTGTCAAGTCCCGCGATCCTGAGATTATGCGCGTATTTGCTGGTTATGTAGCAAGCATCCTCGGCGGCGAGATGAATATTCACCGCAGCTACATGAGCCGTCTCGGCATCACCGAGAAGGACGCAGAGCGCGTCAAGCCGTCGCTGAATAACGAGTCTTACACATCCTACATGCGCGCTGTTGCAGCCGAGGAAGGTCCGGCGGAGATCATGGCGGCTGTGCTTTCGTGTGCACTCAGCTATGAATACATCGCCAAGTGGATCGTCGCCAACTACCCGAACGCCGATCAGCATGAGTTCTACGGTGAATGGGTGCAGGGCTACGCATCCGAGGACTATGCGGCAGAAAACCGCAAGCTGGTCGCTTATATGGAGCGTCTGAGTGAGGGCTATACCGAGCCGCAGCTTGCGCGTCTGACCGATATTTTCATCGCGTGCTCGCGCTACGAGAGCATGTTCTGGGACATGGCCTGGAACGAGGCGATGTAAGCCATGCTGGAGTTTCGTAACGTCGTTTTTCAGTACGACAGTGAGGATTTTAACATCATTGACGGTCTGTCCTTCCATCTTGAGAAGGGAGAATTTGTGTCGGTCATCGGGCCGTCCGGCTGCGGCAAATCCACGATTTTCCGCCTGACCAACCAGCTTCTGCCGCGCAGGAGCGGTGAAATTCTGGTGGACGGCAAGAGCATCGACGGACGGCGCGGCTACTGCGGCTACATGCCGCAGCGCGACCTGCTGTTTCCGTGGCGCACGGTGAACGAAAACCTGCGTCTGCCGATGGAGATTCGCGGCGGCATTTCCCGCGCGGAGATGGACAAGCGTGCAGCGGAAACGCTCGAGCACGTCGGTTTGGCTGGCTGGGGCGACAAGCGCCCGGAAGAGCTTTCCGGCGGCATGCGTCAGCGTGCGGCATTCGCGCGTACGCTGCTGACCGGCTCGGAACTGCTGCTGCTCGATGAACCTTTTTCCGCGCTCGACTTTCTCACGCGCATCACTATGCAGGAGTGGCTGCTCGATCAGTGGGAGCAGGACAGCAAGACCGTCCTGTTCATCACTCACGATGTAGAGGAGGCTATTTTCCTGTCCGGCCGTGTTCTGGTCGTGGAGGATACGCCGATCCGCAAGCTGCACTCGTTTGAAGTGCCTGCGCCGTATCCGCGCACGCGTGCGTGCCTGACCGATCCGAAGATGCTCGAGCTGAGAGAAAATCTGATTTCTCTGCTCAGAAAAGAGGTGCAGGCATGAAAAAGAATGCAAATCTGCCCGCACTGATCTTCATGTTTGCGCTGCTCATCATCTGGCAGTGCATAGCCATGGGCATGAATGCGGCCTACATTCTGCCGTCGCCGACACAGGTGCTTGTGCGCCTGTGGGAGCTGCGCAAACCGCTGTTCACCGCACATCTGCCGGCCACCATGCTGTGTACCGGAGTCGGCCTTGCGATCTCGATCGCGCTCGGTCTGCTGCTCGCCATCGTAATGGACGCGAGTCCGTCGGCGGAGAAAATGCTGTACCCGCTCATCGTCGCTTCACAGACCATTCCGACAACCGCACTTGCGCCGCTGTTTGTGCTCTGGTTCGGCTACACGATCTGGAGCAAGGTGCTCGTCACCGTGCTCATCACGTTCTTCCCGATCGCGATGACCGTGTTTGACGGCTTCCGCTCGGCGAAGACCGATATGGTCGATATGCTCAAGACCTTCGGTGCAGGCAAGAAGGAAATTTTCCTCAAGCTGAAGATTCCGGCAGCGCTGCCGTACTTTTTCTCGGCGCTCAAAATGGCGATCCCGATGTCGATCATCGGCGCTGCGATCGGCGAGTGGCTGGGCGCACAGGCGGGTCTCGGCTATTTCAGCCGCCGCATGATGACGCAGCTGGACGGCGCTGGCGTGTTTGCACCGATCGTACTGCTGAGCGTGGTTGCGATGATCGCAGTAGGCATTGTAAGCTGGTTGGAAAAGAAAATTATCACCTGGCGCAGCAGCTTATAAACTTGATAACACAATTTTAAGAAAAACGAAATTTTTGTTCTAACATAAGGAGAAAAACATATATGAAAAAGCGTATTCTTGCACTTCTGGCAGCAGGCACCATGCTGCTGACCGGCTGCGGCGCCCAGAACGCCGCACAGTCTGATGCGGCAAACAGCGGCAGCGATGATCTGCAGCACCTGACCGTTGTGCTCGACTGGTATCCGAATGCCCTGCACGCATTCCTGTACGAAGCGCAGGAGAAGGGGTACTTCGCAGAGGAAGGTCTGGATGTGGATATCCAGTCTCCGGCAGGCGTAAACGATGCAATGAGCATGGTTGCCGCCGGCAAGGCAGACATTGGTCTGTATTATCAGCAGGATGTCATTCAGGCTCGTGCTGAGCAGGATGTGCCGATCAAGTCCATCGGTGCAGTGGTTCAGGGTCCGCTGAACATCATCCTGTCGCTCAAGGACAAGAACATCACTAAGCCGAAGGATCTGGAGGGCAAGACTGTCGGCTACGCGGGCACCGAGCTTTCCGAGGCACTGGTCCGCAGCATCATGCAGTCCAACGGCGCCGATCCGAACAGCGTGAACATGGTTGACGTTGGCTTCGACCTGATGAGCTCGATGACCACCGGCAATGTTGATGCAACCATCGGCTGTCTGGTCAACCACGAGGTACCGCAGATGGAGAAGGAAGGCTTCGAGGTCAATTACTTCTTCCCAGATGATTACGGTGTTCCGAAGTATTACGAAGGTATTTTCCTCGCAAGCGATGATATGATTGCGAACAATTCCGATACGCTGAAGGGCTTCCTGCGCGCTTGCAGCAAGGGCTTTGAGGACTTCAAGAGCAATACCGACGATGTTCTGCAGGTTCTGCTCGACAATCAGGACGAGGCAAACTTTGCACTCGACCCGGATGTAGAGAAGAAGTCCTGTGAGACGCTGCTGCCGCTCATGGAGACCGAGGACGCGAAGTTCCTCTCTCAGACCGAGCAGTGCTGGCAGGAAAATATTGACTGGATGTACGATCAGGGCCTGATCGCAAAGAAGCCGGATGTTTCCGACGTTATGGTAAACCTCGACTTCTAAAAATACGCATATAGAACAGGGGACAGAGCATTAGTCGAGGTGTGAATAGGAAAGAAATCAAATCACACAAAAGACGGCTGAAAAGGCTTGGGTTACAACAAAATAAGCAAAAAACGGCACTGTTTTAGAACGGTGCCGTTTTTTGCTGCCCGGATTGCCCTACGCTGTCGCAGAAATGGAGGGCAATCATAATGTCAGAACTTATCACTTCGGATTACTACTACGGTCTGGAAGCTGAGCAGTACACTTTCTTCCGCATCCCCAAAATCCTTTTCAGTCCCACCTACAAGACGCTCAGCGTGTCGGCAAAGATGCTGTACGCGCTTATGCTGGACCGTATGAGCTTGTCTGCCCGTAACCGCTGGATGGACGAGGACGGGCGTGTGTTCATTTACTTTCGCATGAGCGAGATCATGAGCGCTCTTGGCTGCGGTCACAACAAGGCAATCGCCCTGTATGCCGAATTGGAGAAGGTCGGTCTTATCGAGCGCAAGAAGCAAGGCATGGGCAGACCTGCTAAAATTTATGTCAAGAACTTTATTCCTAAAACCGGAAGTCAGCGCCCCAAAAAGGAAGTACCCGCAACGCCTGTTAGTGAGTATGATGACTTCCCCTCAGCGGAGCGTAATAATAAGAACTACAAGAATAATACTTACATCAGTGATACTGATCCATCCATCTATCCAGAACAACTGGAAGTCACGGAGCCGGAGGAGCAACCGGAGCAGATAGATGCGATGGATGAGTACAGAGAACTTCTTGAGGAAAATATCGACCTCGAATATCTTCGGCACAACGGTCACGCAGAGGATGCCCTACTGGATGAAATCATGGATCTGCTTACTGACACCGTGACGAGCAAAAGGTCCACCATCAGGATCGGCGGTGAGGACTTGCCAACCGAAGTTGTGCGAAGCCGACTGCTCAAACTGGATGCAAGCCATGTCGAGTATGTGTTGGACAGCTTGCTCCAAAACACCACCAAAGTCCGAAATATCCGAGCGTACTTGCTCACAGCGCTTTATAATGCACCTACTACACTCAGCAGCTACTACACCGCATTGGTCAATCATGACCTGTATGGTGATCGGTAGCTGCTTTTTTCATAAGCGGCGGTAGATCTACCGTCAAAATCTAACGCGCACCGTGGCAGAAACGCGCCCGGTGCGCGTTTTCTGTTTCTGCGGTGCCGGCGGCATTACGCTGAGAAAGGACACTGAATGACGCAGAACGATGACCAGCGACGCAGACTGTTTTGCATCCTGCGTCGGATTGCCGTGCCACCCTGGAGTACCCGGCTCACGATCAAATTTCAAAAAACGGAGGTAATTTTATGAAACTTCATTCCAATCCCCATCGGTCGAGGTCGATTTTGGCAGGGCTTCTTGCTCTGACTCTGATGTTCTCCATGCTTCCTACCGCCTTTGCGGCACAGCAGAACAGCTACCATGACCCTGCGGAACACTGGATGCAGGCATCCGGTCGCACGAATGAGCTGGATGCTAATAGTGTTATAACTCATGAAACCTTTACCTGCCATGAGTGCGGCAAGCAGACCTCATTTCTTGCGTTTCGTGTGCCGGAGTACACGAAAAACGGTCAGTCTGCACTCAGCCGCAATGTGAAATACTCGGACGGTACTATGGTCGGCGGCAACGGCAAGGGCGACACGATGGACGGCGTTCCCGGCAAGAATGCGACCTATACCGGGTATCACTACACGAAAGCCGTCTGCGAAACCTGCGGCGGTATCAACACCAATATGGCAACGACGGACTACGGCTATCTGAAAAATGTGTACTGGCTGTATGACTGTGCTGCCGAGTTCACGCAGAAACTCGACGAAACCGTGACCTACGAGTACGCAGACGACACTTACCATACTGTCACCACCAAGGGCGGCACCTATTGCGCGTTCTGCTACGGCACGAACCACACCGAAAGCAGTAAACTGGAGCGTCACAGCATGGTAACAGAAGTGCTGCCCCAGCCGGCGAATGGCCGCTTTGCAGTGGTGGAGAAGTGTAGCCTGTGCGATTACGCCCGCTATGACTACACGGCTGCGAAGGCGGTCATCGCGGACTATTACGGCATCGCAGACGGCAAGTCGCACACGATTACGGTCAGCGACCTCTCAGAAGCAGGCGTCCACACCGCTATCCGCTATGGCAATAGCGCAGACAGCTGCACCATGACCTCTGCACCCAATTATACAGAAGCCGGTCAGTACATGATCTACTACGAGATCACCTACAGCTACAAGGGCAAGGAAATGACCGAGAACGGCGTTGCAAAGGTCTGGCTCCGTGACGAATCCACCAAGGATGACGGCTCTTGTGCCTGCGGCTGCGGAAATCTAAACTGCGGCTGCCAAAACAAGAATTGCAACGGAAATTGCTGTGCCGACAAGGGTTGCGGTGAAAACCACAAGTATATTCTGCTGGGCAGCACCAAGGCCGGCTGCACCACCCTCGGCTATGATCGCTACCTCTGTACGGAGTGCGGCAAGATCGAAAAGCGTGACTATGTGGACTCTCTGGGCCACGCATGGCAGAGCATCGTCATCCGTGACGCCACCTGCGAAGCAGACGGCAAGCAGCTGGAGCTGTGCTCCCGCTGCGGTGAGATGAAGCAGACGGCAACGCCCAAAGGCGAACACAAATACCGCACCTATTCCGTAGCGGCCACCTGCACAAATCCCGGCTATACCGTCCGCGAGTGCTCCGTCTGCGGAGATCGTCACATTGAGGACATCACGGCGGCGCTGCCCCACGATTACGAATCCCATATCATTGCCGCTACCTGCGAGAACGGCGGTAAGACCATCCATCGCTGTGACGGCTGCGGCAGCAGCTTCGTGACGGACTATACCTCTCCTCTGGGGCATAGCTGGGACAAGGGTACCCTCGTCACTAACGCCACCTGCACCGGCGAGGGCGTGATGGAATACCGCTGCACCCGCTGCGGCTATCACCGCATCGAGGGTAACGAGGCGGCAGGTCATGTGCCCGGTACGCCTGCGACTTGCACAGAACCCCAGCTTTGCACCAAGTGCGGCGCTGTGCTGACAAAGGCGCTTGGTCACGACTACAAGAGCGAAGTAACGGCTCCCACCTGCACCAAGATGGGTTACACCACCAACACCTGCACCCGCTGTGGTGACAGCAACAAGAGCGACTACACCGAGCCTGCCGGTCATAAGCCGGGTGATTGGATCATCGACAAGGAGCCGACTACCGATTCTGCGGGCAGCAAGCACAAGGAATGCGAGAACTGTGGCGAGAAGCTGGAAACGGCAGAGATCGAGAAAATCTACAACAGCGGCACCACGGACAGCAAGGGTGAAGCCGTTGTGGGCGGCTATCTTGTGACCGTCACGGATACCGACACTAAGAATCCCATCGCAAACGCCGCCGTCGCACTCCACAAGGACAGCAGCATTTCCATCCGCCTGCCCAATAGTCGCCTGCTGGACTACGCAGATCAGACCACCGTCACCGTGCAGCTCGTCAAGGACAAGTCCGCTGTGCCGGACATGAGCATCGCTGTCACGGACAAGAACGACAACTATGCTGCCGATAAGACGAACAAGGCAGGCCAGATCACCGTTCCCACCGGCAGCGGTAAGACCAACGAGGACGGTAAGGTCACCGGCGGCTATGAGGATGCGGACGGCGACCGCTGGACGCTGACCGTCAAGGTCATCCGCACGGACACGAAGCGTCCCATCTCCGGCAGTGATGTTTCCATCGGAAAGACCGGCAACATCACCGTGAAACTGCCCGATGGTACGGATATGGATAAGAACCATCGTATTACCGTCATCGTGACCGACCACAAGAAGAACCCCCAGGAAAACAAGAATATCACAGTCAAGGGCGATCTGAATCAGACGGAAAAAGGCAAGACCGACAAGAACGGCGAGCTTACCGTTCCGGAGATCGAGGAGACCGAGCGACACGGCGTTTACATCGTCGGCTATACAGACGGCACCTTTGGTCCCTCCCGCAGCATGACCCGCAGTGAAGCCGCCGCAATCTTTGCCCGCCTGCTGGCGGAGAAGAACGGTGACACCATTTCCACTGCGGCAAACACTAAGTTTACGGATGTTCCCCGTAATGCGTGGTACTCTGGCTATGTGAAGTACCTCGCCAACAATGGCATCACCTACGGTAAGAGCAAGACCATCTTTGCCCCCAACGATGCCATTACCCGTGCCGAGTTTACCGCGATGGCAGTCCGCTTCTTCGAGGTCTATGGAGATGGTTCCAAGGAAATCATGGAGCAGTTCGGGGGCTTCAACGATGTTTCCTCCGGCTATTGGGCGGCGGAATACATCCGCTATGCCGCCAAGCATGGCTGGATCAACGGCTATGGCGACGGCTCCTTCCGCGCTGACGATGAGATCAACCGCGCGGAGGTCGTGACCATCGTCAATCGTCTGCTGGGCCGCGAAGCGGATGAGGACTACATCGCGGACAATCTCCGCAAGCTCAACACCTTCCCGGATGTGAGCCGCAAGCATTGGGCGTATTACGCCGTCATGGAAGCCGCCAACGCCCATACCGCTGTGCTGGGCGAGAGCGAAAGCTGGAGCAAGTGATTTTCGGTTTCCCCTGCACTGAAAGGATGGTGATGCACCATGCAGGAGGAACTGGAGAAAAAGACAGTGGTTGTGATCACGACCGGCGCAAAGCTGACGGAAAGGCTGCTGAAAAGTCTGATCCGCAAGGCGCTGGCAGAAATGCAGCGCCAAACGCAGAACCCGAAAGTCTACCGAGGTAAGCAGTCAGTAAAGCACCTGTTGCAGCAAGGCAGCGGTGCATCCACCATTGAGGTGTCCAGTGCCAGTATCCGTACCTTTGAGCGTGTTGCGCGAAAATACGGCGTGGATTTTGCGGTCAGAAAGGATAGCGCGGCGGAAAAGCCGCGCTATCTCATCTTCTTCAAGGCACGGGACGCTGATGCGATGACTGCTGCCTTTCAGGAATATACGGCAAAGGTCGTGCAGCGTGAGAAGAAACCGTCTGTTCGGGAACAGCTTGCCAAGCTGCGGATCGCAGTGCTGGACAAGGAAGCGGCTCCGGCGAAAACCAAGGACAAGGAGGTGTCGCTGTGAGGAAAATCTCAAAGCCAGATGTCGCCACTATCAAAGCACTGCTGCCGTATGGCATGATCGGTCTGCTTGCGACCAAGCTGGGGCAGGCATACCGATTGGCGACCGGCGCGGACATCATCGACCGTCTGATGAATACGGTCATGGTGCTGGGGCGCGTGATGGAGCATCCGCTGCCGAGCCTGCACCCGTTTGACCTATTGGTCGGTATGTGCTGCGGTGTTTTGCTGTGGCTGACGGTGTATTACCGAAAGAAGAACGCAAAGAAGTTTCGCCACGGTGCCGAGTACGGCACCGCCCGCTGGGGCGGTCCCAAGGACATCGCGCCGTTCATCAATGCGGATTTCTCCCAAAATCTTTTGCTCACAGACACCGAGCGCCTGACATTGGGGCAGATCGCGGACCCAGAAAAGCGGAATGTGAATCTGAATGTACTGGTTCTGGGTGGCTCCGGCTCCGGTAAGACCCGCTATCATATCAAGCCGAACCTTTTGCAGATGAACGCATCGTATGTATGCTCGGACCCGAAAGGTACGGTCGTGGAAGAAGTGGGACAAGTTCTCATCAAGAAAGGACATTACAAGCTGAAGATCCTGAATACCATTGATTTCAGCGCATCCATGCACTATAACCCCTTCCATTATCTACACAGTGAAACCGATATACTTTCGCTGGTCACAGTCATCATGGCGAACACCCAGAGCAAGGAAAAGGGCGGCGATGATTTCTGGCAGCAGGCAACGGCACTGCTGCTCCAAGCGCTGATCGCCTATATTTACTATGAAGCGCCGGAGGAAGAAAAAAACTTTGCGATGCTGCTGGATATGCTCAATGCCTGCGAGTGCCGCGAGGGGGATGAGAATTTCAAATCTCCCGTAGACCTGCTTTTTGATAAGCTGGCGAAACGCGAGCCGGATCACTTCGCAGTGAAACAGTATACCAAGTTCCGCCAAGCCGCCGGTGTTGTATGCTCTAAAAGACTTCTTAATCAAGCGGTTGGGAAGTCTCTTAGAA
>OHAC01000760.1_pt1 | contig 32197 bp, 30 predicted proteins | sample 1577051 | NCBI WGS metagenome assembly OHAC01 (sample SAMEA3541499, study PRJEB24748) | human gut metagenome | biome: human gut; feature: human-associated habitat; material: faeces | place: China | collected 2012 | reverse complement strand
GATATTTTCTAAAGTCGTTCCATTTCCGTTTATTTTGCACACCTCCTATATAACACTGATATATAACGTTGTTATAAGTGTAATCTCTAAAAATTATTTTGTCAAGAGCAACAAGAAATAGTTGCATAAAAATAGCAATCCCTTTGGATTCCGGGAGAACACCGCATTGTTCCATACCTGCATTTCCATACTGATTCACCTTCTGAACGACCCCCTCGCGTTTCGTTAGGGGACCTCTGCAATGGCGCTTCACTGCGGCGTAGGGATTCACATACCCCAACGCTTTCGCCACATCGCTTGCACAGAAGAAGGTCTTGCCCGCCTCCTGCTCAAATTTGTCTCGCCGGATTTCGGGCGAAAAAAATAGAGCCTCAACCCATTCTCGTTTTCAAAGAATGAGCCAAGGCTCTATGTAAATCAGTCAAGTATGTGTTCGTCCGTTGACGGCAAAATTGGGCTTCATTTGCTCCTATTGTCCACCAGTAATTTAACCCATAAGATGTCAAAATGGGCTTGTCCACCAGTAATTTGACCACTATAAACCCATAAATTTCCGTTCAAATTCCATCAAAACCGAACAGTCCAGACAGAATTTCGGGTATAGAAAAAGTCCGAAAAACCTTGATTTTCCGGACTTTTTTAGCATTTTTAAGCTGTAGATTATCTCTTGGAGAACTGCGGAGCGCGACGTGCAGCCTTGAGGCCGTACTTCTTTCTTTCCTTCATTCTCGGGTCACGGGTCAGGAAGCCAGCTGCCTTCAGGATCGGACGATACTCGTCAGAGTTAGCCTGCAGCAGGGCACGGGAGATGCCGTGACGGATTGCACCAGCCTGGCCGGTAAAGCCGCCGCCAGCTACAGTGCAAACGATGTCAAACTTCTCAGTGGTCTTGGTAGCTTCCAGCGGCTGACGAACGATCAGCTTCAGGGTGTCCAGACCGAAGTAGTTGTCGAGGGTACGATTGTTGATGGTGATTTCACCAGTACCGCCCGGAATCAGACGAACTCTTGCAACAGAGGACTTTCTTCTGCCGGTGCCGTAGAAATATGCTTTCTTAGGTGTGTACATGACTTAATTTCCTCCTTGTAAGAATTACTTGCCAGCCCAAACGATCGGCTGCTGTGCTTCGTGGTTGTGCTCCGCGCCTGCGTATACCTTCAGACGGGTTGCAGCCTTGCGGCCGATAGAATTCTTCGGGAGCATACCCTTCACTGCCAGCTCAATTGCCAGCTCCGGACGCTCAGCCATGAGGGTCTTGTACTGGGTTTCCTTCAGGCCGCCAATCCAGCCAGAATGTCTCTGGTAGTACTTCTGAGTCAGCTTGTTGCCGGTCAGGACTGCCTTGGAAGCGTTGATAACGATAACGAAATCGCCGGTATCAACATGCGGGGTGAACTCTACCTTATGCTTGCCGCGAAGGAGAGCTGCTACAGTAGCTGCGGTACGACCCAGCGGCTTGTTTGCTGCGTCGACGATATACCACTTGCGGTCAATGTTTTCAGCCTTAGCCATATAAGTGGACATGATCTAACCTCCGATTATAATTTTTATCTGAAATGTTTCATTTCCATTCGGTATTGCTCAAATTCCGAACTTTTCCGTCATTCAAGCGCTATATTGTTATACCACATCCAAAAATCAAAGTCAACACATTTTTTGAAGATTTTAATTTTCCATAGCACAATCTCTTGTTTTCTCTTGTTTTCTCTTGTTTTCTCCCGAATGCTCGCAACCCAAATTAAAATTTTTTTCTGTCCAATTGTCCGCGTATGCAGTATAATAAAAATATTACGGCGCGAAAAACGCGCGTTTCGGAGGAAAACCATGCAGAAAATGCTCTCTTATGTCCGCCGTGCGGTGGATCAATACCATATGATAGAAGAAGGCGACGTCATTGCGGTCGGCGTGTCCGGCGGCAAGGACTCTCTGGCGCTGCTGTCTGCGCTCGCAGGGCTGCGCCGCTTCTACCCCAAGAAATTCGAGGTCAAGGCCATCACGCTGGAGATGGGCTATGACGAGATGGATTTCACGCCGGTTGCGGCGCTGTGCCAAAAGCTGGGTGTGGAATTTATCACGGAGCAGACCGACATCAAGACCGTCGTGTTTGACATCCGCAAGGAGGAAAACCCGTGCTCGCTGTGCGCGAACATGCGCCGCGGCGCGCTCAACAGCACCGCCAAGGCACACGGCTGCAACAAGGTCGCGCTCGGCCATCATTTTGACGATGTGGTTGAGACCGTGCTCATGTCGCTGCTGTACGAAGGCAGATTCAGCTGCTTTTTGCCGGTGACCTATTTGGATCGCGCCGGTGTGACGGTCATCCGCCCGATGGTATACACGCCGGAGTCCTACATCCGCTCGCTTGCCAAGCGACTGGAGCTGCCGATTGTGCACAATCCCTGTCCGGTGGACGGCAGCACCAAGCGCGAGGAAATCAAGCAGCTGCTGCGCTCGCTGGAGCACACCAATCCCGGCGTGCGGCAGCGCATTTTCGGCGCCATCCAGCGCTATCCGCTCAGGGGCTGGGCGCCGGACAAAACCGTCAGACGAAAAAAAGGCGAATAACAAAACAAGGCTTCCTGTCCGTCAACCGGACAAGAAGCCTTTTGCTTTGTGTTTACTTTGCCGAGCGGCTGTACACACGGGAGCGCTTTACGTGTCTGCCCGTCAGCTTTTCCGCCTTGATGCTCTTGCGTGCGGCGCGGTACAGACGCGCCGGACGCTTCATCAGACGCTTGCCTTCATAGCGGGTCGGATGGTAGGTGTACACCTTGGTATTTGCGTGAATGCCGCAGTCTGCCAGCTGTGCCACAATCGCATCGGACAGTGCCGCGGTATCTTCCCGCTGTGCCAGCGAAATTTTCATGACGCCCTGATACGAGCTGATGAGAATGCCAAACGGCTGATATCCGCACGGCAAAATAGCACCGTAATCTTCAATATACGCCTGCATGCTCTCCGGAATGTCAAATCTGCCGATGTTGGTCAGAATAAAGCTGTCGCGGTACACATAATTGCGCGCCATGTCGCGCATCATGGTTTCCTTCTCGTCAATGCTCATCTCGGCGTGATGGCCTTCCGATACACGGGTGCTGCCCGCCTTGCCCCAATATGCAGCGTGGCGCGGTGCGCGCTGGGTGTCAAACATCGCACGCACCTTCTGACATGCCTCCGCAAACGGCAGAGAGAACCAGTCATATTCAAACGGCAAATCCAGCAGCGAAACAAAGAAATGCGTGGTGTCGGACGGAACAATCTGACGCAAATCCATCGGAATCTCTGCGACAACCGGTGTGCCTGCATCCTGCTCGGTATAATAGGTGTGATACAGCGCGAACGAAATCGCCGTGTACAGCAGACTGATCGGCGATGCGCCGTGTGCATGCGTCCAGTTTCTCAATTCGCTGTACGGGAATGTGATTTCCGTCATGCGCTCATTGCCTTCTCGGTCAGCAACCGGCGCATGGAACGACTTCTCGACGGTGTAATGTCCTTCCTCCGACGGGTCTGCCTGATCCAGCTTGGCATAGCCGTCCTCACATTCGCTGAGCTGAAATTCCGTCTCATGGGTGCGGATGCTGCCGTCGTTACAGACCGGCTTGCCGCACAGCGTCAGGTATTCAAACAGGACGGCACGGATGAACTGGTCAAAGCCGTGTCCGTCACACAGGGAGTGCTGATACTCCATATAAATGGTCTTGTCCTTCCAGCCCAGCGTGAACAGATAGCCGTTGTTGTCCTTCGAGCCGATGTAATACGGAGAGACGTCCGAGAACGGCAGAACGACCGGCGGCATCGGGTTGAAATAATAGCGGTATGCATCGTCATCTCGCGACAGGCCGACGCGCATCTGCGGGAAACGCTCCAAGGCGCGCTGTGCTGCCTGCTGCAGCAGCTCCGGATTGACCGGCTCCGTCATGCGGATGATATGGCGCGGCGCACATGCCAGCTCTCGATGGGTTGCATACATAAAAACCGGACCGTAGCTGTCCGCCTGTAAAATCTTCTTGGAAAAATGCTTCATTGTATTCATAGGAAAACCTCCTGATTTCCATCACGGTGGTGTTGCTCTTTTCTTTATGTTTCCAGTATACGGTTCGTTCGTGAGAGAAACAAGAGCAGATATTTCCGAAAATTTCCCGCTGCGCTGCGCCGGTTATAAGCATTTTAACCAACACTTATTATATCATTGTCTAAAATAACACAAATATCATCGAAAATACTCGATAGTTTACATTTTGCCAGCAATGTGCACAACAACATGCGCCGCCCGCTTTTTCCAAATGCAAAAAAGCCAGCCGCAAGCATGCTTGCGGCCGGCTGATACGGCATATTTTCTTTTAGTTGCTTCCGCCTGTCGGCAAATACGGAATGATCTTCTTTGCCAGCTCGGAGCTGGTCATGGTCTGGAGCCAGACACGGCCGGGGCCGCGCAGCGTGGACAGGAACAAGCCCTCTCCGCCGAACAGTATGTTCTTAAAGCCCTTGACCATTTCGGCGGAATACTGCACCGACGTCTCAAACGCGGCAATGTTGCCGGTATCCACGCGCAGCAGCTCGCCCGGCGCGAGGTCTATGGTCTCTACACTGCCGTCAATCTCACAGAACACCGAGCCGCTGCCGGAGTATTTTTGCAGAATAAAGCCTTCTCCGCCAAACAAACCGCCCTTGACGCCGCGGTTAAAATACGTAGACAGCTGTACGCCGTGCTCCGCGCACAGGAACGCGCCCTTCTGCGCGATAATCTCATAATCCGGCTGAATGTCGAACTTCAAAATCTTGCCCGGCATGGCTGCCGCAAAGGTCACCTCATCGACATCGCGGGTCGCGGTAAACGTCGCCATAAACAGCGATTCACCGGAAAACATTCTGCCGAATGCCTTGCCAAAGCCGCCCTTTAGATTGGACTCCATCTGTACGCCTTCGGTCATCCAGCTCATGCCGCCGGACTGCGTATACACGCTTTCCCCGCGTGACAGACGAATGGTCACTGCCGGCATCATATCGCCAAAAATCCTATACTGCATCGTTTCCTCCTTATCTCTGGGGATGTATCTCTCTACAAGATAAGTATATCATAGATTTAATGCAGCGTATACTCCGTTCCATTGACTGTCAACGATTTTGCGTTTTCCAAATCAATTGCATCAGCAAGAGCGAAGTAATGCGTATACGTTTTCATGACCTCCGGTTCCAAATCGCCGTGCAGCTCCTGTAACTCCAGCTTTTTTGTGCTGCCGTCTGCAAATGTCACCGTGACGTCGGGTGTGCCGTGCACGTACTCCGTCCAATCGACGTCCCATTCGCTTTGTGCTTCCAGATAGCCCGGCAGTGTGTACTGGAACGTGATGGTGCTGGTGTTCAGGCGAATTTCATTGAGGGTGCCCTTTTTGCCGGTGGCGCTGGTGAGCGGCGTATCCGTCTGCACGCTCTTGTCCGCCAATACCGTGACCGGCACGGTCGCATACACGCCGTCGCCCTGCACCAGAATCTTCATCTTTTCCGATGCGTTCATATCCACACTGCATTCAAACAGCGCCTGCTTGTTCTGCTCGTCATATTTCAGCACGCTGGCGGTGCAGTCGCCGGTGCTGGTGGTAATATACAGATCTTCTGCGGCTTTTTTGCTTTCCACCGGAGACATAGTAAAGAAAATTGTCGCAGACTCTTCTCCGGAGGTCACATCAATAATCTGGAAGGTGTATCCGCTCTGCTGAATCGGTGTGTGATTTTGTTTGTCATACGTCATCTCTTGTGCTGTTGTCGAGCTTACCGAAGCCGAGCCGCTCGGCTGTGCCGAAGCGCAGGCAACGCAAAAACAAGCAGTTGCCGCCGCCAATGCATAGACAGCTATTTTTTGAATCCAATGTTTCATTTTGTACAATCCTTTCGTGAATTTTTTCCATCCACCATAATAAAACAGCACCTATTGAATGTCAAAGGTTTCCGAAAATCTTTACAAACCTTTATCACACATAACAGATGCTGTTTGCTATCGTACACCGAATTTGTGAATGTTCCTCACTCCTCATCCGGTTGATATTCTAAAATGTCACCGGGCTGGCAATCCAAGGCGCGGCAAATCGCATTGAGCGTTGAAAACCGCACCGCACTGACCTTACCGGTCTTTAATTTCGACAGATTGACGTTGGTCACGCCGACACGCGCAGAAAGCTCATTGAGGGTCATTTTTCGATCTGCCATCACGCGGTCAAGCCGCAAAATAATTGCCATAGTCCCAATACTTCCTTATAGTGTTTCATCCGATTCCTTCTGCAATATCGTACCATATTCAAAGATATAAGACAAGCTGAGAACAACGCCGCCGATCAACCATTGGTCAATCTGAATCAAGCTGCCTGTTCCGCCCTCTCCGATACCGCACAGCATCAAAACCAGCGGGCACATTTGCCGAATGACGCTAATAACCGGAATCAAAATGCCTATGCGCCGCAACGCCTGACAATTTTTCAGGACAAACGGCGTCTGTTCCTGTGCAATGCTGCGGAAAATGCTGCGCACCTGATACAAAATGCCGCAAAACAGCACTTTGGCAATCCATGCCGTAAAAAATCCAATCAAATACGCCAGCTTGGCCTGTTGTGCGGCATCCGCACGCAAGCTGCTGCGGGAAAAGTCAATTTCCAGCATATTTCTGAAAAATCCCTGTCCAATCGCGCCGTTTTGCGTCTGTGTCACGTGCAAAGAAAATTGATCTGCCCCCTGCGTCAGCATCCAAATGCCGACACCGAGCAGCACCAGCACATACGCACCGTACAGCCAAAACGCCGCCCGCGTAACCAAACCAATATCCTCACACCGAGCCTGTACAGATCTCTTCGCCTGTTCACTCATTCCGCTCACATCCTTTCTGTACTTGCAGTATAGCACAGAAATTTACTTTTGTCATTATATTTTTATCGTTTATCATTAAATATATGAGAGGAGCTTTGCCTTATGCACAGTCCAAACTTGTCTCTCCCTCCGGGAGAGATGTCGCGCCAGCGACAGAGAGGGCTAGGCTCCTTCTTTGAGGGAGCTGGATTCGCCGCAGGCGAAGACTGAGGGAGTTTTTTAAATTGACAAGATACGCATACGATTTGCTCTGGTGCAGACTTGTTCGCGTACTGCTCCTTCCGTCACGGCTTGCGCCGTGCCACCTTCCTCAGGGAGGAAGGCTTTTTCTCTTATTTGTCAATGCAGGCATAAAAAAGGACTGCCATCAAGCAGTCCCTAAATATTATTTATTCTCTTCCACCGGAAACGTCGCATTGAGCAAATCTCCCGCCCGAACATGCAGAGCATCTGCAATATTATACAAGATTTCCAGTGAAAATGGGCGAACAATGTTCGGTGCTTCAATGGAACTCAAATGAGAACGACTCATCCCCGCCTTTTCCGCCAGCTGTTCCTGCGACATTCCTCGCATCTTTCGGAGTGCCGTAATCGTCAAGCCAAGTTCAATAAACCGATCTCGATTACGAAATACAACGTCTTTGCTCACGATAAGTCACTCCTCTAGGCTATGATGCTATTTATTATAGAGGATATTTTTATTTCTTTCCGTCTTATATATAGAGCTATTGACCGAAATTTTGAGCAATAATATACTATTCTAAACACTGTCATGGAGGATTTATGTGTAATGAATATTCAAAATGAATTGTCTTTATTATTTAACTCTCTTTTTTCAGACAAACTATTGCAAACGCTGCTGTAAATCTATCAGCATGATATGATCCAACAAGGCTGTGAAATATATGAACGTGACTATCAAGCCGGCATCAAATCGCTAAGCACAATACTATCCGATGAGCAAACAAAAATCTTGCAAGCAATAGAACAAAAATATGAACAAAAAATGCGCCAATTTTTCATTTTAAGTTTCCAAAAAAGTACCTGTAGTTATTTTCAAGCGTGTTTTCCGATATGCTTTTTACCTTGGCGTCTGCTTTGCATCCTCTCTTTTTTCGCAAACTACAACAAATATCGAAGAGATCAATCGCATGGAGGTTTATGTTGCAAAAGTAAAACAGCGTTTCGGAATTGTATAGAAATAATATAGTCTAAGCCCTTCCTGTTTTACTCACCTATTTATAAGCACAAAAAACCGCCGCGGCACAAACCGCGGCGGTTTTCTTTCCATCTCTTGCTTATTCAGAGAGCAGATTTGTCATGCTGTCCAAGCTGATGCCCAAAGTGGACAGATTGTGCAGCATCGCGGATGTTGCCGGCTGGAGCACACCTGCGACACCGAGCAGAATCAAGCCGAGATTAAAGCCGATGATAAAGCGATAATTGCGGTCAATGCGCTGCATCAGTGCATCACTGATCTTTTTCAGCGTTACCAAGGTATACAGATCGTCAGCCGAAATCGTAATATCTGCGATTTCACGCGCAATCGCTGCGCCATCGCTGATGGCAATGCCTGCATCTGCCTCGGACAGTGCCGGAGAATCGTTGACGCCGTCACCAACCATGATAACTTTTCGTCCCGCCTCATGCTCTGCCTTGACAAATTCCGCCTTTTGCTCCGGCAGAACCTCTGCATAATATTTGTCAATGCCCAGCTTCGCGGCAACAGCATTGGCTGTCTTGCTGTTGTCTCCGGTCATCATGACAACATGTTGAATGCCCAGTGCATGCAGCTGATCAATGACGTCTGCCGCTTCCTCGCGCAGCGGATCTTCTACACAGATCACCGCAGCCAATTCACCGGAAATTGCCAGATACAGCGGAGAATATTCCTCCGGAATGCTGTCAAACAGCGCCTTGTCCTCCTCGCGCAGCGTGCATTTCTCATCCTCAAAGATGAAATGATAGCTGCCAATGAGTACGCGCTGCTTGTCTACCATGCTGGAAATGCCATGTGCTACGACATATTCAATCTCAGAATGGCATTCCTCGTGCTTGAGGTCACGCTTTGCCGCTTCCTGTACCACTGCCTTTGCCATCGAGTGCGGATAATGCTCCTCCAGACACGCTGCCAGACGCAGCATTTCATTTGCATTGTTTCCGCCGAACGGGATAATCTTTGCGACCTTCGGAGAGGCATGCGTCAGCGTACCCGTCTTGTCCAGCACAATGGTATCCGCTGCGGAAACCGCTTCCAGAAAACGGCCTCCCTTGACAGAAATATGATGGGTGCTGCTCTCACGCATAGCGGACAATACCGAAAGCGGCATCGCCAGCTTGAGTGCACACGAGAAATCGACCATGAGCACAGACAGCGCACGGGTTGCATTGCCAGTCAGCATATACACCAGTGCGGTGCCGCCCAGACTGTACGGAACCAGCTTGTCTGCCAGATGAGAAGCCTTGTCCTCCGACATCGACTTGAGCTTTTCCGATTCCTCAATCATCTTGACGATGCGGTCATACCGTCCGCTGCCGGAATTTTTATCGACACGAACCACGCACGTGCCTTCTTCGACAACCGTGCCCGCATAGACATAGGTACCGGCATCCTTGCGCACCGGCAGAGATTCGCCGGTAATCGACGCCTGATTGACGGTCATTTCACCGGAAACAACCTTGCCGTCCAGCGGAATCATATTGCTGGTGCGAACGACAATTTCATCGCCGACCTGTACTTCATTGACCGGTGTGAGCACTTCCTGTCCGTCCACCAAGCACCATACCTTGTCGACATGCAGCGACATGGTGCGCGCCAAATCATCCACAGACTTTTTGTGTGTCCATTCCTCCAGCGTCTCACCGATGCCGAGCAGGAACATGACAGACGAGGCGGTGTCAAAATCACCGCGCAGCATGGATACCGTAATTGCCGTTGCATCGAGTACAGAAACCTCCAGCTTGCCCTGTGCCAGAGACGAAATGCCGTGACGGATGTATTTTACCGACTTTATCAGGGCAATGGCGGCGCGCATCGGCGCCGGAACGATGGTTTTGCACAAAATACGACGCAAAACCGAGGCGGCAATCTTGTCCTCATATTCCCGGCTCAGCGCACGGCCGGTGTGATCCGGCACGACATCCAATACCTTTGCCTCGGCATAGGAAAACGCGCGCAGTGCTGCAATCACTTCGCAGCGCGCACAGGTATAGCGAACAATGACATCACACGTGCGGTCAAACACCTGTACATCCTTGATGCCGTCCTGCTTTCTAAAATAATACTCCAACAAATCCGCCTGTTCCAGTGTCATATGCTTTTGCTGCACACGCACACGGATTCTTCCGGCAGATTCATGCAGAATTTTCGCTCTCATAATAAAAGGGAAACCTCCTTTAGAAACAGCAACAGTGCCTGCACGCAGGCAGGCACTGCACAAATATTCCGTATGATACTGGCTTATGCCTCTTCAGCCGGAGCTTCTGCCTTTTCCTCTGCCGGAGCATCTTCAATGTACTCGTCAGCAGCTGCGCGCTCCTCATTGATGATTTTTGCATCGGTTACGATGTCATCGCAGTTTTCACGCACCTTGGTGACAGTTTTCATCACACAGCTCTGTGCACGCATAGCGGCAGCGGCGGTCTGTGTGTAAACCTTCTTTGCGTCCTTGCTGCTCAGGATTTTGATGCCTGCCGTACCGAACAGCACGCCGCCGGTAAAAATACCAACCTTATCCCAGTTAATTTCGTTAAATGCCTTTGCAGCCTTGGTAATAATTCCCATGATAACAACCTCCTAGAAAGTTCAGGCCTTTTCGATGCCTGAAAGCACGGTAATAACAAAACAAATAACCGTCAAACCCGCAAAAAACTTATGGATTTTCATTTTTGCATCACCTCGTTATGTTACCTTTATTATAGCAGGCTGTTTTTGCGTGCGCTACTCTTTTTCGGCTTTTTTTGAACATTTTTTTACGAAAACTTGTACCAAATATTTTCACCGTTTTTACACAAAAGAATTACGACGCGCTAACGGCGGACGGCACAATCTTTCTTTTGTGTGATTTATTTTGCAAATTTGCGGGCAAATGTGCGTTTTTTATCAGGTTTTACATCACATAGCGACGAAATTCGCGTTTTGCCCAAATTCTGCACGCGCTGTTTTGCGCCGTATATTTGCATATTGTTAACTGCGAACCTGCACGGTGCCACCGCAGCTGACAGCCCGTTCGGACGCGCATGCTCCAATCGGACAGAACGCATCAGGCTGACTCTTGCGCAGACCTGCCCGCGTGCTGCTCCTTCCGTCACGGCTTACGCCGTGCCACCTTCCTCAGGGAGGAAGGCTTTGGTTTTACGCGCAAACCAAACTTGTCTCTCCCTTTGGGAGAGATGTCGCGCAGCGACAGAGAGGGCTGATACCAGCTAACGCACCTTTTCAAATTTGCCCTGATTCGAATTTGCCAGCTTTTTGCCCTCTCAGTCATTTGCTGGCGCAAATGCCAGCTCTCCCAAAGGGAGAGCCGAGAAGCCGGTGCGGACTGCACACATGTCGCATCAGGTGAACTCTTGCGCAGACCTGCCCGCGTGTTGCTCCTTCCGTCACGGCTTACGCCGTGCCACCTTCCTCAGGGAAGAAGGCTTTGGGTTTCCGCGCAGCGACAGAGAGGGCTATACTGCTTCATGCCTCCGGCTGCCTTGCCGTCAGTCCGACGAGCCAGAACACGGTGAGGAACACCGCCGCGATGAGCGCGGAAAGCGTCATGCCGCTGTAGCCCATGAAATACTGCACGGCGGCAGTGAGCGCAACAAATGCAATGCAAAAGCCGACCGCTTTGCTGCGTGCAAAGCTATAAGAAATCCAGCGCGCCGCCATGGCACCGATGACCGCAGAGACAACCGCCGCCGGCTGCCAAGAAACCTTCATCGTCAGCAGGGTGAAGCAAATACTGTCTGCCAGCAGAAAGGAAACCCATCCGAAAATGCCTGCCAAGATGGCGTTTCGTGTGCTGATTTTTTTCATACCAAAACAGCTCCTGTCTTTTTTGTACAAATTGTACAGAATCAATGTAACTAGTATACCATAATCAAGGAATACATACAATGCAAAAAAACTCTGCGGGACAGCACCGGTATCATGCAGAATTTCTTGTGCCGCTGAGGAGTAAAAAAATTGTGTATTTTTTGTGATTCGCTGCCCTTTGACAAACCAAATGTGCTATACTAAGTTAGAGGAAACTTATGTTACAGAAGGAGTGGTATCAGCTCTATGAATTATCCATGGTTGGGCTGTGCGGCTGCCGTGGCACTGAGTGTGTGCCTGATGGGTGCACCGCAGGCACAAGCGGTTGACCTGAAACAGGCATCAGAAACCGCCAAAACCGTGATTTCCGCAGCGGATCGGGCAGCTCTCTTGCCGGACAGCATGAACGGACAGCAGGCAGCTGCGTCTATCACCAAGGAACAAATGTGTTCTCTGGCAGTGCGGCTGTATGCCTCGCTGACAGACACTGCGTATACCGATTTGATGAGCCGTGACAGCGCAAAGCGCAGTGTGTGCCCATTTACCGACACAAACAGTGCCGATGTACAAGAGGCATGGCTGCTCAATTTGACGCAGGAGGAAACCGGAACCTTTGCGCCGCGGGAGCTTGCCAATCGTCAGCAGCTGCTAGCCATGCTGTATCAGGCGGTGCGCACAGCGGACAGCGGTACAGAGTTATCAGAAAATGAGATTGCAGAAGCACTGTATTCGTATACAGACGGCGCGTATGTGCCGGACTGGGCACGGGAAGGCACAGCTTATTTTGTGCGGCAGGGCTTGACAGGCGGCATTGGTGACAATCTGCTCGGCATTGGCGAACCGATTTCGGCAGAACAGGCATCTATTTTGACGTATCGCGCGGCGGCAGCAGTACATACCGGACGCGGCGCAAGCAGCACGACAGGCGATATCAGCACAATTGCCATGCATTCCGGCACACAGGCGGTGAGCTGGACAGGCAGCGGTGCGGATTATTATTTGCTGTATTTTTATCAAAATGATGGATTTTCACAAAAGCCGGCATATGTCGAACAGACTGCCTCGGCAGGCAGCGGCGCACAGGAATATGCCTTGCCGGAGGAAATTCAAAGCCAGCCGGGCATTTGGTATTGGTCGGTAGACGGCTTTGACTGTGAAGGCAAGCTGCTTGCCTCTGCACAGAGCACAGCACAGCTGACAGTCACGGCGGATGCTGCGCAGCCGGAAACCTCTCTGCTCATGCCGGAGACACGGACATATACGTATACCATTCCGGCACAGGGTTCTGCATCTGAGGACACGGCAGGCACACAGACCGATGAAACCGTCATTTCATCCACGATTCCGGCAGGTATGACGTATGCCGGTGAGAGCTACAGTGATAAAGTGGCGCGTATTTTTGGCGCAGGTGCCAGCTATCGCAAATATGCAAGTGCTTCAGAAGCAAAGAAGCATCAGGCAGAAATTGCCGTACAGGTCTGGGATTTTGACAGCAACGGCAACAAGGTCACGCGCACCAAGTATTTACAGGTACATGAAGCGCTGGCAAGTTCGGTACAGCAGATTTTTGCGGAAATCTATGCGGGCAAGGAACGATTCCCAATTCATGCACTGGGCGGATACAATTGGCGCGGCGATGGTTCTTCGTCTGAGCATTGTCTGGGCACAGCGATTGACATCAACTGGGAAGAAAATTATATGTGCACCAAGTCCGGCGCACCGCTGACCGGTTCATATTGGAAGCCGGGAGAGGATGCGTATTCCATTCCGGCAAACGGCGAAGTGGTTCGCATCTTTGCCAAATACGGCTTTGGCTGGGGCGGTACGTGGAACAGCAAAAAGGACTATATGCATTTCTCGTATTTTGGAACGTAATATGATAGCAGAAAGCAAAAAAACAGCTCCCTTTTCGGGGAGCTGTTTTGGCGAAATCTGCAATTTTTTTGCGCCTGTTTACTGATTGTGATACATAAAGGTCACAATCTGTGCACGGGTGCATGCCTTTGTCGGGCTGAATGTCGTCTTGGATGTGCCGCTGGTCACGCCCTTCTTGACTGCCCACTGAACAGCCTTATAATACCAATCCGAGCTCTTGACATCCTTGAACGGATTGCTGGCGGATACAGACGGCTTGCCTGCCTGATTCCACAGGAACGTAACGATTTCTGCACGGTTGCAGGTCTTGCTCGGGCTGAATGTCGTCTTGGATGTACCGTTGGTAATGCCCTCGGATACCGCCCACTGAACGGCATTGTAATACCAATCTGAGCGCTTGACATCCTTAAAGGTATTCTTTCTAGAAACAACCGGCTTGCCTGCCTGATTCCACAGGAACATCACAGCCTGTGCACGGGTGCAGGTCTGGTTCGGTGCAAACTTGTTTTCGCTGACACCGGCAGTAATGTTGTTGGATACTGCCCACATAACCGGCTCATAGAACCAGTCATCCTTGGATACATCGGTAAACTTGACTGTCGGTGCAGCCGGCTTTTCTGTCGTGGTATATGCCTTGCTGATATAGCCGTCCTGATTGTTGTACTTGATGAGATACCAGCCGTTGATCTCATCCAGTGTTTCTACTGCTGTGCCCTTTTTGAGCACACCCAGTACGGTCGAGGTGTTGTCCGGCTTTGCACGAACGCGCAGATCTTCCTTGGTGTACACGGTCAGTACCGGAGACGGAGACGGCTGCGGGGTCGACGGATCGGTTTCTGTCGTATACTTTGCGCTGATGTAACCGGTCTTGCCCTCATACTTGATTTCATACCAGCCGTCTTTCAGACCGTAAGTCTCTACCTTGGTGCCCTTCTTGAGCGTGCCAAGCACCTCTGCACTGGTGTTCGGCTGTGCGCGAACCTTCAAATTCTCCGTGGTGTACACGGTCTTGGTTTCCGGTGTCGGGGTCGGTGTCGGCGTGGACGGGTCGGTTTCTGTCGTATATTTTGCGCTGATGTAACCGGTCTTGCCGTTAAATGTGATGGTGTACCAGCCATACTTTTCCTCGGTGACAACAACAGCGGTATCCTTTTTCAGCGTGCCCAGCACCTTAGAGGAAGCATCCGGCTGTTCATGCACATTGAGGTCGGTTTTGACATATACGGTCTTGGAAGCCGCCACATTCTGGCTCTGTGCACCGGCAACCGCCGCCGGTGCAGCTGCATTCGGATTCTGTGCCGGCTCTGCGGCAAATGCTCCGCCGGAGCACAGCAGGCAAGCGGATGCGCCAAGTGCCAGCACTCTTTTTTTTATATTTCTATCCATATCAATCGCTCCTTCAAAACGAATTTGTCTATTTTCTTTGCCTAGAATCATAGCACTATCGGGTGACAAATGCAAGAGATTTTGATGGATTTTTATATCTTCTTAAGAACTGTCATTGTTCTGTTATTTTCGTTATCATTCTGTCATTTTTACAAAAAAAGTCAACAGCCGTTCTGTCTCCAGAGCGGCTGTTGTTTTATTCCGATTTAATCCTCTTTATAGCTCCACTGGGTGCCCTGACGGGTATCCTTGATGACGATGCCCTTTTCGTTGAGCAGGTAATCGCGGATGCGGTCAGCCTCTGCGAAGTTCTTTGCCTTCTTGGCAGCGGCGCGCTGTGCAATCAGCTGCTCTACCTCGCTGTCAATGTCCTTCTTTTCCAGATGGTCAACCAGACCGAGTACGCCGCACAGCTCCATCATCAGATCGAAGCAGGCCTGTACAAACGCATGGGTGCAAGCCGGATCCTTGACCTCGGTGTTGATTTCACGAACCAGCTCGAAAATCGCAGCCAGTGCGTCTGCGGTGTTCAGGTCGTCGTCCATCGCATCCATGAACTTCTGGCGGTACTGCTGCAAATGCTGTACCTTTGCCTGCTCGTCAGCGGTCATGGTGTCACCGGTCTGATGGTCAAGCAGGAACTGCAGGTTCTCTGCCGCGGTGTACAGACGGGTCAGTGCGTTCTTTGCCATAATCAGCGACTCCTCGGAGTAGTTGATCGGGCTGCGGTAGTGACCGGACAGCATGAACATGCGGATGGTCTCATAGCCGTATACCTTGGCGGCATCGCGCACCATAAAGAAATTGCCCTTGGACTTGGACATCTTCTCGTTGTCGATGGTCAGGAAGCCGTTGTGCAGCCAATAATTGGCAAACGTGCAGCCGTTAGCGCACTCAGACTGTGCAATCTCGTTTTCATGATGCGGGAAAATCAAATCTTTGCCGCCGGAATGAATGTCAATGGTCTTGCCCAGATACTTGTTGACCATTGCGGAACACTCGATATGCCAGCCCGGACGTCCCTTGCTGCCCCACGGGGTCTCCCAGCTCGGCTCGCCCGGCTTGGCTGCCTTCCAGATGGCAAAGTCCATCGGGTCTTCCTTCTGCTCGCCGACGCTGATGCGGGCACCTGCCTGCAGCTCGTCCAGCGGCTGATGCGACAGCTTGCCATATTCCGGAAAGCTCTTGGTGCGGAAATACACGTCGCCGTTTGCTGCGACATAGGCATGACCGTTGTCAATCAGCGTCTTGACGATGTCAATAATCGCGTCCATGGTCTCGGTTGCGCGCGGATGCACGGTAGCCGGATGAATGCCCAAACCCTTGGCATCGACAAAGTATTCCTTGATGTAGCGGTCAGCGATGACATCATAGGTCACGCCTTCCTCATTTGCCTTCTTGATTACCTTGTCGTCAATATCCGTAAAGTTCTGCACGAACTTGACGTCATAGCCGCGGTACTCAAAATAGCGGCGCAGCGTATCAAAAATAATGAACGGGCGCGCGTTGCCGATGTGGAAATAGTTGTACACAGTCGGGCCGCAGGAGTACATCTTGACCTTGCCCGGCTCCAGCGGGACAAACTCTTCCTTCTTGCGCGTCATCGAGTTATACAGTTTCATAATAGCATCCTTCCCCTTTAATTTTTTGGTTTGGTTGCACCCTCCGCAACCAGATTCCAGTTGCGGTGCAGGTAATCATAGCCGGAATACAGCGTGACCGCCATCATAATCCAGCCGCACAGCGGAATCAGGAATCCGTCATGCAGGCTTTGTGCGCCCGTGACAATGGTGCACAGGAAAATGAGAATCACGCCTGCAATCTGTACGCAGGTCTTTACCTTGCCCGACCAAGCGGCAGCCATTGCGGTGCCCTTCATCGCGGCAATCGTGCGCAGCGAGGTGATGATAAATTCACGGGCGAGAATGATAAATACCATCCAGCCTGCCATCAGGCCGCGGTCAATGAAAATGACCATTGCCGCACAAATGAGCAGCTTATCCGCGAGCGGATCGACAAATTTGCCAAAATCCGTCACCTGATGATATTTGCGTGCCACATAGCCATCAAGAAAGTCGGTAAAGCTGCACACGCAGAACAGCACCAGCGCGATGACATCACAGGTCACTCCGCCAATCGTCGCAAAAATGACGAAAAACGGAATCAGCGCAATGCGCGCCAACGTAATCTTATTCGCAAGTGTCATAACTTGTCCCATCCTTATTTCAATTTGCGGAAAGTGTCCGCAAAAATTATTATACGGTCTCCGTGAGAGCGTGTCAACCGTTATTGTGCGCGCTCCGTGCTGCCGGTGAGGTCTGCGCCCTGCGCACCGGTGATGCGAACCGGCACAAAGTCACCCTCCTCAACGGAGAACGCGCTGTCAAACAGCACACGGGCGTCAATGTCCTGCGAATCGGCATAGCTTCTGCCGTAGTACAGACCAGTCTCTCCGTCCCAGCCCTCGCACAGCACATCGAGCAGCTGTCCATGCATGCGTGCGGCAAACCGGTCGAGCACATCCGACTGCAGCTCCTCGATAATCATGCGGCGCTCATTTTTCAGCTCCTCATCAATCTGATCCGGCATCTCGGCGGCCTCGCTGCCCTCCTCCGGCGAATAGCAGAACACGCCTGCGCGTTCAATTTGCATCTCGCGCAGGAAGTCGCACAGCTCCTCAAATTCCTCGTCGGTTTCACCCGGCAGGCCGACAATCAGGCTGGTGCGCAGCACAAGCCCCGGAATTTCGCGGCGCAGCTTGTGAAACAGCTCGCGCAAAAACTGTGCATCGCCGCGGCGGTGCATGGCGCGCAGAATGCGGTTGTTGACGTGCTGAATCGGAATGTCCAGATACTTGACGATTTTCGGCTCCTGCGCAATCGTCTCAATCATATCGTCCGTGATTTCATCCGGATACAGATAGTGCAGGCGCACCCAAGTGAAATCCATCTTACACAGCTCATGCAGCAGCTCGGACAGCTTGTGTTCGTGATACAAGTCCATGCCGTAGCGCGTGATGTCCTGTGCGACGATAATCAGCTCGCGCACACCGGCATCCGCCAGCGCCTGTGCCTCCTTGAGCACATCCTCCATCGCGCGGGAGCGGAACTTGCCGCGCAGCGACGGAATCACGCAGTAGGCACAGTGATTGTCGCAGCCCTCCGCGATTTTCAGGTACGCGGAATAGCCCGGCGTCAGCAAAATGCGGCCGCCCTCCATCTCCGCCTCGTTGATTTGACCAAAGTTCTGATATACCGTACCCGGTGCCTGCATGACGGCGCGCACGGCATCGACAATGTTGGTATAGCTGCCTGTGCCGAGCACGGCATCAATTTCCGGCAGCTCCTCGACAATTTCCTTCGGATAGCGCTGCACCAGACATCCGGTCACAATCAGAGCTTTCAGCGAACCGGTCTGCTTGAGCTGTGCCGTCTCCAAAATCGTATTGATGGCCTCCTGCTTGGCGGACTCGATAAAGCCGCAGGTGTTGACAACGGCGACATCCGCCTCCGCCACATCATCCACGATGGTCACACCGGCATCCGCCAGCTGTGCCAGCATGTGCTCGCCGTCCACGAGATTTTTCGCACAGCCCAGCGAGATCATACCCAATTTAATCGACATAAAATTCTTCTTCCTCCTGCTGTTGTTGCAATTCGGCGCGGTAGTTGTCCATGGCGATTTTGATTTCGGAAAACGTAAATCCGCGGCGCTGCAATGCCGCCATCGCCTTTTCGCGCTGCTTTCTGTCCGAGACATCGCCGCGCAGCTTTTTTTCCAGCAGCGCGTGCATTTTTTCCCAATTCGGCTGCATGTTCCGAAGCTGCTGCGCCGCCGTGTCCTTGGGCACGCCGCGCTGATACAGCTCCTGTCGGATGCGCAGGGCGCCGTAGCCCTTGTTTCGATACGAACGAATAAGCATTTCGGCATACGCTTCGTCGTCAATCGCGCGCAGCAGGCGCATGCGCTGCACCGCATAGTCTGCGGCCTCCGGTGCGAAGCCCTTGTCCAATAGCTTTTGTTCCAGCATCGCCGCAGACAGCGGGCGGCGGCTGAGCATCCCAGCCGCCGCGACCTCTGCATCCCGATACTGTTGTTCGTCACACATTGCCGGCATACTTAAATATCATCGTCGCCGAAGTCATCCGCGTCAATGGAAACCGCGGCAGACCGTCTCTGCGGTGCTTCCTCCGGTGTCTGCTGCTCATCCTCGTCTGCGCTCGGCTTGGCGGTGCGGCGCTGCGCCGCATGTGCCTGCCGCTCCTGCTTGGCTTTTTCGCGGTTTTCCTGAATCGCCTCGCGAATCTGTGCCTCCAGCGCGTCTGCAACCTCCGGATGCTCTGCCAGATACTTCTTGGCGTTGTCTCTGCCCTGGAAGCGCTCCTCATTGATGGTGAACCACGCGCCGCCCTTTTTAATCAGCTCATAATCCACGCCCAAATCCAGCAGCTCGCCGGTGCGCGAGATGCCCTCGCCGTACATGATGTCAAAATACGCCTCGCGGAACGGCGGTGCCATCTTGTTCTTGACAATTTTCGCGCGCGTGTGGCTGCCAATCGCGCGGTCTCCGTCCTTGAGATACTCGACGCGGCGCACATCAATGCGCACGGACGAATAGAACTTGAGCGCGCGGCCGCCGGTGGTCACCTCCGGATTGCCGTACATGACGCCGACCTTTTCGCGCAGCTGGTTGATGAAGATTGCCACGCACTTGGACTTGGCGATGACGCCCGCCAGCTTGCGCAGCGCCTGACTCATCAGACGGGCGTGCAGACCGACAAACGAATCGCCCATCTCGCCTTCGATTTCGGCGCGCGGAACCAGTGCCGCTACCGAGTCAATGACGATGATGTCCAGCGCGCCCGAGCGCACCAGCTGCTCGGCGATTTCCAAGCCCTGATCGCCGCTGTCCGGCTGCGATACCAGCAGGCTGTCCACGTCAACGCCGAGCGCCGCCGCATACGACGGGTCCAGCGCGTGTTCGGCGTCGATAAACGCCGCAATGCCGCCGTCCGCCTGTGCCGATGCAATCGCGTGCAGGGCGAGGGTGGTTTTACCGGACGATTCCGGTCCGTAAATCTCGATGATTCTGCCGCGCGGCAGGCCGCCGATGCCCAGTGCCATGTCCAGACCGATGGAGCCGGTCGAGATGACGTCCTTGTCCTCCTGCTCGACCTCCTGACCGAGGAACATGACGGCGTTTTTGCCGTGCTGCTTTTCAATCTGTGCCAGCGCCTGATCCAGCGCCTTCTTTTTATCGGTTGCTACCGTAACGGTAGGCAATGCTTTTTTCTTCGCCATGATTTGCCTCCTGCTGTCGTTAAAGTTTTTCCGCGCAGATAATCCGCGGGATGCCCGCGAGATCCTCGCGCAAATGGACATTTTTCCATCCCGCCTGTCGGAACAGCTGTGCCGCCTGTTCGCCCTGCTTCCAGCCGCATTCCGCAAACAGCAGACCGCCGGACGCCAGCGAAAACGCCGGCCGCTGCGCCATCGCGCGATAAAAATCCAGTCCGTCCGCGCCGCCGTACAGCGCCAGATGCGGTTCATACGCATCCACGCTGCGGTCGAGCGCGGTCATTTCCTGCGCCGTGATGTACGGCGGATTGGAAACGATGATAGTAAATATATCATGAATGCTGTTCGGACGCAAGGCATCTCCCGCGGTGATTGTCACGCGCGGCTGAGATAAGCCGTGCAGCGCGGCGTTTCGCCGCGCGACGGCGAGTGCCTGCTCCGAGCAGTCCACCAGCGTCACCTGTGCCTGCGGCACGGCGAGCGCGGCAGACAGACCGATACAGCCGCTGCCGCAGCACAAATCCAAGATTTTAGGCTGCTTTTGCCGCTTTGCCGCCTGTACCGCCGCATCGCACAGCCATTCGGTATCGCCGCGCGGAATCAGCACATCCGGCGTCACGACAAACCGATTGCCGTAAAAATCCCACTCGCCCAGAATATACGCGAGCGGTTCGTCCTGCTTTCTGCGTTCGAACAGCACGTGCAGCTGTTCTCTCGTCTCCGCGTCCAGCGGCAGCTCCCGCCAAGCGCGCGCGTGCTTCGCCTGCCCGTGCAGGGCAAACGCGACCAGCTCGCGCGCCTCCAGCTCGGCTTCCTCCACGCCGATGTCGGTCAGCGCCTGCCGCAGGGACACATACGCATCCCAAATACTCACCATGCGTCCTCCTGCTTGTCGTCCGGAATGACGCGCTCAAGTGCCTCGATTGCCACTTCAATCATGCTGTCATCCGGTTCCAAAACCGTGATGTGCTGCAGCATCATGCCCGGCCAGCGCAAAATGCTCGACAGCACACCGTCATGTCTGCCCGCGAATCGGTTGACCTCATAGCTCAGACCGATGACAACGGGCAGCAGCACAAGGCGCAGCACCAGCTGCATGATTCTGCTCTCCGCCGTGACGACGGAGAACACCAAAATGCTGATAATCATAATCACGAACAAAAAGCTCGTGCCGCAGCGCGGATGCTCGCGCGGCTGGACGCGGACGTTTTCCACCGTGAGTTCCAGCTGCTTTTCATAGCAGTAAATCGTCTTGTGCTCCGCGCCGTGATAGCGGAATGTCCGCTTCATGTCGGGAATCAGGCTCATGAGCGCCATATACGCGATGAAAATGACAATGCGCAGCACACCCTCCAGCAGATTTCTGCCCCAGTGCGCCGTGCTGTCCGGCAGAAAGCCGGTCACGAGCGCCGGAAGCAGGATAAACAGCCCGACTGCGAGACCCACGCCGATGAGAATGGACAGGAAATACAGCACAGATTCCACCAGCCCGTCACCGAAGCGATCCTTGAACCACTGCTCCAGCTTGGACGGCTGCTCGTCCTCCTCGTCCTCCAGCAGAATTTTAGACGAATAATCAATCGCCTGAAAGCCCTCAATCAGCGACTGCACCATGAGGACAAAGCCGCGGATGACCGGCACACCGGCAATTTTATGCGTTTCCTTGAGCGGCGTATAGGGCTTTTCCTCTACGGCAAGTCCGCCGTCCGGCCTGCGCACGACCGTGCACGTCCTGCGCGGTCCCTTCATCATGATGCCCTCTAAAATCGACTGGCCGCCGATGGTTGTTTTGTGCACAACCCGTTGTGATGCTTTGCTCAACTAAGACTCCTTCTCTTCCTGCTCCTGCGCCTCGGATTCCGGCTGCGCAGGGCGCGTTTCGGTGTTGGCGAGCGGCAGCGTAATCGTCACCGTTGTGCCCTCGCCGTAAATGCTGGCGACGTTCAGCGTGCCGCCGTGCATACGGACAATCTCGTCCGTGACAGCGAGGCCGATGCCGCTGCCGCGCTGCTTGGAGCTGCCCTTGTAGAACTTCTCCTTGACGAACGGCAGCTCATCCTCCTTGATGCCGACGCCCCAGTCGCGCACCTCAATCATCACGGTGTAGCTGTCGCGCGACAGCGTGATGCGGATGCGTCCGCCGCTCTTGCCGTACTTCGCCGCGTTGTCGATGATGTTGAGGAACACCTGCTTCATGCGGTGGCGGTCGCCGTTGACCGGACACATCTGATCCGGAATGTCGTATTCCAGCTGAATGTTTTCTTTTTCCAGCATGTTTTCGTACATGTACACCGCTTCGTACAGCTCTGCACCGACGTCAAACAGCTCCACGTTCAGCTTCATGCGGCCGGATTCCAGACGCGTAAAGTCGAGCAGCTCCTCGACCATCTGGGTCAGGCGGCGGCTCTCCTTCTGGATGATGCCGAGACCCATGATGACCTCCTCCGGATCCGTCGCGCCGCCCGCGATCAGCGTGTCGCTCCAGCCGCCGATGGCGGTGAGCGGCGTGCGCAGCTCATGCGAAACCGACGAGATAAAGTCGTTTTTCATGCGCTCCGCCTTGCCGATTTCCTCGGACATATGATTGATGGTGTCGCACAAATCGCCGATTTCATCGTCATACACCTTGTGCAGGCGCATACCGTAGCGGCCCGCCGCGATTTCCTTGGCAATGATATTGATTTTCATAACCGGCTCGACAATCGACTTGATAAAGTACCGGTTGGACAGCTCGACAGCCAGCGCAAAAAACGCGCCGAGCAGCAGACACGCCAGCACAATGACGATAATCTGTCGCTGCACCAGTGCCATCGAGGAGATGCAGCGCACGCAGCCAATCAGATTGTTGTTGGTGTCAACCAGCGGCGCAGACGCCGAGATGACGCGCTCGCCGGACACGCTGTCCCTGCCCATCCACACGATGGTCGCGTTTTGCTCCAGACACTGCGCGGTGTCCTTGGTGCCCGGTGCCGAGCCGATGGTTGTGAACGAGGACGACGACGACAGAATGTTTCCCGCGCTGGAGATAATCTGAATTTCCAGCTTGTCCTTGTCCTCCATATTCGCCACGAACGACTCGCTCGCAGACAAAAACTGGTCGTAGCTGGAGTTGAGAAACCGGTTGATAAAGCTCGCGGACTGCGTGACGCGCGTGTACAGATTCTGCCGGATGTTATTATAGTAATAGCTGGCGGAAAGCGTCGTCACGAAGATGGTCACAATCGCGAGCGCCGCCATGATGATGGTCATGGAGTTCATCGTCCAGCGCCCCTTCAGGCCGCCGTGCGCGTGCTGCACGCGTATCTCGCGCGGACCGCCGTCCCCGTCTTTTTTTGCCTTAAATTCCTGCGAAATATCAGGCAGCTCTCTGGTATCCGCAGTTACTTTTTTATCCATAGAGCCTTAATCCTTCCACATGTAGCCAAAGCCGCGCACGGTCGTGATGTGGCGCGGAGATGCCGGATCGTCCTCTACCTTGATGCGCAGACGGCGAATGTTGACGTCGACAATCTTGAGCTCGCCGGAATAGTGCTTGCCCCAGACCGCGCCGAGCAGCTCTTCTCTGTCCATCGCTCTGCCGCGGTTTTCCAAGAAGGTTTTCATGAGAGAAAATTCCACCTGCGTCAGATCCACGCGCTTGCCGTTCTTTTTCAGCTCTCTCGCGCGCATGTCCAGACAAAATTCACCGCTCTGGATGGTCTCCGCGGTAAACGAGTGCAGACCCAGACGGCGCACCAGCGCATCGACGCGGGCGGTCAGCTCCAAGACCGAAAACGGCTTGGTCACATAGTCGTCCGCGCCGGTCATCAGACCGGTGACCTTGTCGGATTCCTGCGTGCGGGCGGTCAGCATGATGATGCCGCCCTCGTACCCCTCGCTGCGCAGCGTGCGGCACACCTCATAGCCGTCAATGCCCGGCAGCATGACATCCAAAATACACACCGCGACATCGGTGTTTTCCTGATATTTTTCCAGTGCTTCCTCGCCGCTGCCCGCCTGCACGACCTCGTAGCCTGCACGCTTGAGATTGATTACCACAAAGGCGCGGATATTTTCTTCATCCTCCAGCACCAAAACTTTTCGCGTCATCATAGTCGTTTGATTCTCCTTTTTTCCTCACCAATCCGTGCACGTTATGACCATTCGCTCATAATCACACCGAATGCATCTTCCAACTGTTTTTTGGACAGCGCCAGCTCGCTGTCCGCGCTGCCCAGCTTGGCAGCGTAGCTGATATCCGACGTCGAGCCGAGGTCGATCAGACCCTGCTGCTTCGCCTTGTTCTCCCGCCCGTCGCCGACAAAGACATAAATGGTCAGCAGCGGCGCGGTCTCGCCCTTCGGCGTGAATACGGTCTGGTTGACACCGGTTCCGCTGTTTGTTCTGATGGATATGTTCCTGCGCCATGCCGACGGGAGCTTGAACATCCAGCCCTCTGTCGGGCTTTTATAGGTAGTCAGCGCCAGCTGCGCCTGTCCGCTGCTGTCAAACTGATACCAGTCCATCAGGCTGTTGATGTCCGAGCTGCTCGCCTCGCCGAGCACGTTGTCGGTCACATGCACCGCGTCCGGCGCATCCGGCGATGGCTGCGGCACCTCAATCGCGGCGTCGCTGTTGATGTCCTCGCAGAAATACAGCGTGGTGGCGCGGTACGTCGATGTGCCGGAGTTCTGCGACAAATTGCGCAGCGTGGTGTTTTTCTGGTCGAGCACGTAAATATCCGTCTGCATACCGTTGTCATTTTCGATTTTGTTGTCGACAAAGACCGCCTGTGTGCCGTCCGGACTCAGCTGTCCTGCCTGCAAATTGGCGACGGTCTGGGCGTCCTGCGACGCATATGCCTGCGACAGCAGGCTCATCTGCTTGTCGGCATACGAATACACCTGTGCAATCTTGCGTCCCGCGCCCTCATACGACAGCGTGAACAGCTCCTCCGTGCCGTCCTGATCCAGATCGGCGATGGTGTAGTCGGTGCACGTCGTGTCGAGCAGCTCCTTGAGCTTGCCGTCCTGAATGCTGTACACGGTCAAGCCCTTGCCGACACCGCTCGCCAGCGTCCACGTCAGCGTGAACAGGCGCTGGTCTCCGTCCTTGATGCGAACAAAGTCCATCGCGCCGATTGCCGTGCCGGGGCCTTCCACGCTTCCCAGCTCCTGATACGAATCGCCGTCCTTGGTAAACGCATAGACGTAGATTTTGCCGCCGGACTCGTCGCGCAGGAAGGCAATGGCCTCCTTGCCGTCCTCGCCGTCAATGTCGGCAAAGGTCACGGCGTTGCGGTACGAGCCGCTCTGCGGCGCGGAATAGGTCATCGTGGTGCCCATGATTTGTTCCAGCTTGTTTTGCAGCAGCGTGTACTCCTGTGACGGCTTGGGCGTCTGCAGCAGGTCATCTCCGGCGGAGATGATCTGGCAGCCGCTGAGAAGCACCGTGCACAGCAGCAGCGCAATCGCGTTTTTGAGTCGTTTCATCATTCTGTTTCCTTTATCTCGCGGGCGCCTGATTCCGCCCATCGTTCGTGTACTCACAAGTACTGTTATTGTAGCATATTTTCCGGTATTTGAACACACCTGCCCCGACAAATTTCCTCTTTCCGCCATACCCGCGGGCAGGTTTTTCTTGACAACACGGAGCGGCGTGTGCTACGATAAGTACGCTATGCGGATATGGCGGAATTGGCAGACGCACTAGATTTAGGTTCTAGCGGGTTTCCCGTGCAGGTTCAAGTCCTGTTATCCGCACCAAAACAGCAAATACTCCCTATGCCACCGGCACAGGGAGTATTTTTTTCGCGTTTACAGCTCGCGCCCGCCCTCGATTTGCCCGCGGATGTTCTCCATCAGCCGGTCGAGCATGGCGCTGATTTCCGCGCAGTTTTTGAGCTGGCGGGAAATCTCCTGATAGTCCTCGCTGTCCTCCAAGCCTTTTTTGTAGCGCAGCTTGTGCTCCAGACTCGCCCAAAAGTCCATCGCAATCGTGCGCAGCTGGACTTCCACGCGCATCCTTTTGGTTTCGTTGCGCAGGAAAATCGGCACCTCCACAATGAGGTGCAGGCTGCGGTAGCCGTTCGGCTTCGGGTTCTGGATGTAGTCCTTCCGCTCAATCAGCGTGATGTCATCCTGCCGCAGCAGCGCATCCGCGAGCAGGTAAATGTCCTCCGGAAACGAGCAGATGACGCGCACACCGGCGATGTCATTGAGGTTTTCCTCGATGGCGCTCAGCGTCATCGGCAAATCGCGCCGCTTGAGCTTTTCAAAGATGCTCTCCGGACTTTTCAGCCGCGTCTTGATGGACTCAATCGGGTTGTTTTCGCGGTTGAGCGACATCTGCACGTCGAGCACGCGGAACTTGGTCTCGACCTCCATCGCCGCACAGCGGTAATACGACATCATTTGCTTAAACGGATCCAGAGACGGGTCCGCCCGCTTGGGCGCCGCCGGTATCAGCTGGGTGCCCCATTCCGATTTATTCTCAGACATATCTATCCTTCCAATCCTGTGTTTTTTGTCACATGCTGTGGGTTTTTCAGTATAGTTAGTATACTATCCCCGCCCGCAGGCGTCAACGACCAGTGCATGACCAAACTGTAACGAGACTGTAAATGTTTTCCTTATCCCAGAATTCCGAGATGCTCGAGCAGAATCTTACATCCGAGGGCAATCAGCACGATGCCGCCGGCAAGCTCCGCGCGCGATTGATAGCGCGCGCCGAACACGTGTCCGATTTTGATGCCAGCCGCGGACAGCACGAACGTCGTACACCCAATGACCGTCACGGCGGGCAAGATAGAAACCTGCAAAAAAGCAAACGTGATGCCGACCGCCAGTGCGTCGATGCTCGTCGCAACGGCGAGCGGGATCATCGTCCAAAACGAGAACGAATCGTTGAGCTGCTCCGCCTCCCCGCGCGATTCCTTTATCATATTGGCGCCGATGAGGGCGAGCAGCACGAAGGCAATCCAGTGGTCAATGCTCGTGATGTACTGCTGGAACCGGACGCCGAGCGCATAGCCGAGCAGCGGCATCAGAAACTGAAAGCCGCCGAAGTACACACCGGCGGTACAGGCGTGCGAAAATTTTAGCTGCCGCACGGACAGCCCCTTACAGACAGACACGGCGAAGGCGTCCATGGACAGACCCACGGCGATGACAAACAAATCCAAAAAACTCATGTGCAGCGCTCCTTTTGCTGAAAAAAATAAAAAATTACGGGTTTTTGTCGCGAAAAAAGGGCATACAAAAAGACGAGCCCCTATCTGCGTCAAAAACAGATAAGTCTCGTCATTTAAAACAAAGCCAGAAGCCTGCGCTTCAGTATGTTGACTTGGTTACGCAGTGCGCCGACTACTCCCTTATATGCATGGTACGATACCATACATTCCGTCCCGTGTCAAGCGCACAAAAGCCAAAAACGCGCCTCCTAAAAAATGGCAGTTTTTTTCCGTGTTCTTGTGCAGTTAGATATTGTCAGTAGAAAACTTTAATGGTATACTAAAGATAGTATAGAGTGTATCTGCCGCGCCGTCCGCGCGGCAGCCAAGCAATTTTTTTTCGATTCTTTATGATGACGGGAGCAAAGATGAAATACCGGAAAGAGAAATTAGAACGGCTTGCCAGAGTTGCCCACCTTTATTATGAGGAAAACAAGACGCAGGGAGAAATCGCGGACATGCTGCGCGTCTCCCGCCCGCTGGTCAGCCGCATGCTCAACGAAGCGCGAAGCATTGGCATTGTAGAAATCCGCGTGCGCTCGCTCACCTCCACACCGGAGATTCTGACAGAGCATCTGTGCCAAACCTACGGCCTGCACAGCAGCATTGTCGTGCCGGACGAGGAATCCGACGACGTCACCCATTACGCGATGGCGCAGCGTCTGCTGACGTACATATACGAACAAAATCCCGCCGTGGTCGGTGTCGGCTGGGGCACGGTCATCGGTCTCGCGGCGAAGCGGCTGGAGAGCATACAGGTGCCGCCCCTCTCCATCCAGACCATCTGTCCGCTGCTCGGCAACAGCAACGTGCTGTCGCGCCAGTACCATCCGGATGAACACGTCCGCATGTTCGCGGAGGCGTGCGGCGCGCAGCCGGTCTTTCTGCACGCCCCTGCGTACACCTCCAGCGAGGCGGACGCGAACATATTCCGCGAAACCGCGCAGTATCAGGCCGTGGTCGACCAGTGGAAAAAGCTGGATTTGGCAGTGGTGGAAATTCACGACGACTCGATTGTGCAGCGCACCGGCTACTGCGGACAGGCAAACGCCGTCGGCTATGCCGCGGGCTACGGCATGGATACCGCGGGAAAAATGATTTCCCTGCCGTACACCATCATGCGCATTCCGCTGGACATGCTGAAGCGGTGCCGCCGCATCATCGGCATCTGCACGGCGGACACGCGCATCCAAGCGCTGCAAAGCGTGCTGCGCGCAGGACTCATCACGGATGTGCTGGTGCCGGAATCCGTCGCGCAGCAGCTTGTAAGCAAAACGCAATAACACGCAGCGGTTCCCGTCTTTGGCAAAGACAGGAATCGCTTTTTTCTTGCCGCCGCATGCAAAAAAATAGTAAACTGATGGTAAGATGCTGTGGAAGGTTTGGGCGAGTTTGTGCCGGAAACTCCGTCAAATCCCTGTTTTTTCTGCCTGAAACGCGGAAAAAGTACAGGGACAACGTTCCGAATAGTTGACAAATTTTTTGGTGCATGGTAAACTTATTGACAGATGAAACGAAATTTTTCTGCGGCCTTCGGAACGAGCAGAACGGCTGCGTCGGCTGATGACTTGGTTCGTGCGGGTTATCGGCTTTTTTTCTCAGAAAAGGAAAGGTTTTGGTTCAATTGAAGCGTTTTCTTCCAATTCGGGAAGAAAATAATCTGTTTCAGGAAAGGATAAAAATTATGCTTTATTCCGCAGAAGTGGAAAACATGTGTCCGGTCGCTAAGGGCGCATACCATGGTCCGGCTCCGATCCCGCAGGAGGGCAAGTGGACGCAGGCAATGGAAATCAAGGACATCAGCGGTCTGACCCACGGTGTCGGCTGGTGTGCTCCGGAGCAGGGCGCCTGTAAGCTGACCCTGAACGTCAAGGAAGGCATCATCGAGGAAGCTCTCGTTGAGACCATCGGATGTTCCGGCATGACCCATTCCGCAGCTATGGCATCCGAGATCCTGCCGGGCAAGACCCTGCTGGAAGCTCTGAACACCGACCTGGTATGTGATGCCATCAACGTGGCAATGCGCGAGCTGTTCCTTCAGATCGTATACGGCCGCACCCAGACCGCATTCTCCGAAAACGGTCTGCCGATCGGCGCAGGTCTGGAAGATCTGGGCAAGGGTCTGAGAAGCCAGGTAGGCACCATGTACGGCACCAAGGCTAAGGGCACCCGCTATCTGGAGATGGCAGAGGGCTATGTTACCCGTCTGGCTCTGGACAAGGACAATCTGGTCATCGGCTATGAGTTCATTCATCTGGGCAAGATGATGGAGCAGATCCGCAAGGGCGTTGAGCCGGCGGAGGCTATGGCTAAGAACACCAGCACCTACGGCCGCTTTGCTGAAGGTGTGAAGTTCATCGACCCGCGTGCAGAGTAAGGAGGACAGTGTATCATGGCTTTGTTTGAAAGTTACGAAAGAAGAATTGACAAGATCAATGGCGTCCTCGCTGAGTACGGCATTTCCAGCGTAGAGGAATGTGCTGAAATCTGCAAGGAAAAGGGCATTGATCCGGCTGCAACCGTTCGTTCCGTACAGCCGATCGCATTTGAGAACGCTTGCTGGGCTTACACCGTAGGTGCTGCAATCGCAATCAAGAAGGGCGTAAAGTCCGCACCGGAGGCTGCTGAGGCAATCGGCATCGGCCTGCAGGCATTCTGCATCCCGGGCTCTGTTGCTGATGACCGCAAGGTAGGTCTGGGTCACGGCAATCTGGCAGCTATGCTGCTGCGCGAGGAGACCAAGTGTTTCGCATTCCTGGCTGGCCACGAGTCCTTCGCTGCTGCTGAGGGCGCTATCGGTCTGGCTCGCTCCGCGAACAAGGCACGCAAGGAGCCGCTGCGCGTTATCCTGAACGGTCTGGGCAAGGACGCTGCACAGATCATCTCCCGCATCAACGGCTTTACCTACGTACAGACCAAGTTTGATTACTACACCGGCGAGCTGAACATCGTCAAGGAAATCGCTTACTCTGACGGCGAGCGCTCCAAGGTTCGCTGCTTCGGCGCAGACGACGTGCGCGAGGGCGTTGCTATCATGCATCACGAGAGCGTTGACGTTTCCATCACCGGCAACTCTACCAACCCGACTCGTTTCCAGCATCCGGTTGCTGGCACCTACAAGAAGGAATGCATCCAGCTGGGCAAGAAGTACTTCTCCGTTGCATCCGGCGGCGGCACGGGCCGTACCCTGCATCCGGACAACATGGCAGCAGGTCCGGCTTCCTACGGCATGACCGACACCATGGGTCGTATGCATTCCGATGCACAGTTCGCAGGTTCTTCCTCCGTACCGGCTCACGTAGAGATGATGGGCTTCCTGGGCATGGGCAACAACCCGATGGTTGGCGCTTCCGTTGCTGTTGCAGTAGACGTAAACGCTGCACTGAACGGCTAATTATTTGGCTGTTTCCGTGGAAAATCGTCCATAACTGAAACGTTAAAAGGCTTTCCGATGATTTTCGGAAAGCCTTTTTTGTGTGGAAATATTGATTTTTGTCGAAAAGTATAGTATTCTTGTTGACAGGTACACCATAAACGGATAGGCGGCGCATCTTCTCTATTTTTGAGAGGGAGCGAACAATTTTCTTACCCCTCTCTTTTGTAGAAGGGAGGGCGATGCTATGTATGTAACATTTTCAGATTTATTTCAGATAATTTCCGCATTTACGGCTTCTGGCATGTTTCTTCTGGCTCTGCTTACCTATTTAAGCAAAAGAAAATAACCGCCCAAGCGTCCTAATTCTTGGCGGCTATTTTCTAGTCACATACGAGTGAAGGCGCGCCGTCTATCGGTGTGCCTTTTTTGTATCTTTATCCTATCATTTTCTGTCTTGCTTGTCAAGCCGTCCCCAGCACATGCTCCAGCACGCTCTGCCAGTCGGTATGCAGCAGCCATGCGCACACGTCCGCGCCGGTGACCAGCAGAACGGCGAAGATTATCACGGCGCACACCGGCAAGCCCTTTGCCGCGACGCGCACATCCTGTCGGCTCATGGTCGACTGAATAAAAATCGAAAGCATCACATAGCCGAGCAAAAGCATCTGCCACACGCGCGTGCACAGCGGAAAGACATTGTTCCACAGCAAATACACATTGCAGCAGCCAAACACGACCGGCGCAATCGAGACCAGTGTATACTGTATGGCGCAGGCGCCGGGATACAGGCGGCGCGGACGCCAAATCACACAGCCCAATTGATCGCCCTGCGGGTGAAACAGCTGCATTTGCTCTACTTTTCCGCCGGTGAGAACCGCCACCAGTGCATGTGCGCATTCATGATGCACGACGCCCAAAAATGTCGCGCGGTTGGCGATAAACCACGCGGTCTCCCCGCCTACCGCCTGCCCAATCACACGAAGAATCGCCGTGCGAATCAGGTGAATCAAACAGCCAACCGCCGGAATCACAAGCAAAATGCAGACTGTGCCCAGAAGCGCCGTCAGTAATCGTTGTTCCATCTAACATTCCTCCTAGAAACCGGTGCGAATTTCTTGCCCTTACGCACAATCCAAACTTGTCTCTCCCTCTGGGAGAGATGTCGCGCAGCGAC
>OHAC01000744.1_pt1 | contig 32605 bp, 26 predicted proteins | sample 1577051 | NCBI WGS metagenome assembly OHAC01 (sample SAMEA3541499, study PRJEB24748) | human gut metagenome | biome: human gut; feature: human-associated habitat; material: faeces | place: China | collected 2012 | reverse complement strand
ATTCGAAATTATCGTTAGCGTTTAATTTTAAGTTTGCGATTTAACGCATCAGCCTACGGATAGCTTCTCCATCTTCGAGATCCCTGTCGAAACCAGTACAAGCCCTGATCAGGGTAGAGTAATGAATACTCTCTACTGTAACAGACACGTCCTTGCGTGTGCTGTACATATTAATATAGTAAAAAGAAATATAAATGTCAAGTGGTTATTGCGTTAAAAGAAGTAAAAAAGCAGTAAAAAAGTTACTGTTCACACGCTACTATCCCGCGAGGCGTTTTGGCATGAATATGCCAAAATCCCGAAACATTGTACAACCTTTACAAATTCGTCCATTATCATTGCTATTTTTTGGTAAAAAGAGTATACTTTAAAGCACTAAACACCAGGAGTATAAAATTATGAACACACACTCATCCGGATATTACAGCATAGACAAAGACTATAATATCCTAAGCTATAACGACACTGCCAAACAACTGTACCCCAATCTCCAGCCGGGAGTGAAATGTTATAAGGCACTTATGGGGCTTGATTCCCCATGCCCGCCCTGCCCTGTAGCACTGGGGATACAGGGGCCAAAGACCTACCTGGATCCGATCCGTCATATTTATGAGACAGTTGATGCAGTAGAGACTGTACAGCCCGACGGTAGCAGAGGACATGCACTTGTATTCAGCACAGTAGCCGAAGGAGAAAGCCTGTCAAAGTCTATTCCCACAGGTGAGAACTCTCTCCGTCTGCTGGGTGCCATCAACCTGCTTGCTTCTGACTACATGTCTGTTTATGGCGTAAACCGGGAAACCGGGAAAATCTCCGTATATCGTTCCAGATTTACTGATGCTTTTGCGGATATTAAAGATAATGCAGACTATAAGCTGTCATTTAATTTTCTCATCCAGAAATATATTCATCCGGATGAGCGTTCCTATGTGTCCAGACACCTGAATTATGAAACCCTGCTGGAAAGACTTTCTCAGGAAGCCTCTTTCAAAATCCATTTCAGGGTTGTCACAGATACTGTCCATTACTATTATCTGCTCATTGCCAGAAACGGAAACGCTGATGACTATCGGGATTTCGTAATTGCAGTGGCCTGTGAAGACAATGATGTGACAGCACGCAAAATCTATGAAAATCAGCTCCACTCTCTTCTGGCATCCATTACCCATGCTGCCGGCTACTTTCATCTCGACCTTACAGATGATAAGATTCTGAAGATCGGAGGCACTTCTGCCCTGGCCTATAAGATAGATGCTGACGCTTCCATTGACCATTTTATTGCAGAGACTGCTGTTTTTATACCGGTATTAAAGGACAGAAATGATTTCATCAACGCATTTTGCCGCAGTTCCCTGATGAAAAGCTACGAGGACGGTCAGGTAGAGGTCACCAGAGTTTCCCGCTGTCTCTACGATGACAATATAACCAGGCTTTCCAAATATGTGACAAGACTGCTGCTCAATCCTTCCAATAACCATCTGGAAGCAATCCTCTACGGTGAGGATGTCACCAGAACACAGGAAGCCTATGAGACACAGGTAAGTATTGTCCAGACACTGAGCAGCAACTACCTGAACGTATACCTGATCAATCCCAGAGAAAAAACTCTCTCTGTGATCAAGCAGGAAGACCGCGATGTCCCTGCCCCGGACAAAAAACACAACAATACATACCCCTATGATCTTTTCCTCTCAGACTATATCCGGCAGCGTGTATATCCGGATGACCGTACAATGCTGGAAGAATCACTGGAACTGGATAATGTAATGAGTGTTTTGTCCGGTCAGTCCGAATACAAGGGGAATTACCGGATAAATGACAGGGATGGTATCCATTACTATCAGTTCCGCTTTATCAAAAACGAAGACTCCGGTATCATTGTTCTGGGATTTTTGAATGTGGACGATGTGGTGGAATCAGAAATCAGACACCAGAAGCTTCTCAAAGAAGCTCTTGATACTGCCGAACGTGCCAATGCAGAGAAATCCAATTTTCTTTCCCGTATGTCCCACGATATGCGTACGCCGTTGAATGGGATCATTGGTCTGATGGAAATTGATAAAAAGCATGAAAATGATATCGGATTCCTGAAAAGTAATCGTGAAAAAGCATTCATTTCAGCCAGTCATCTGCTCTCTCTTATCAATGATGTACTGGATATGTCCAAGATCGAGGAGGGCGGACTTGTACTCAACCATGAACCTTTTGATCTGATCAGATATGAAAAAGAGACACAGATGCTGATTGATATGCAGGCACAGAAAAACGGCATTGATTTCACCGTTCATATCGCACCGGAGATATACGAACATCCCTTTGTATACGGCAGCCCTCTGCACCTCCGTCGTGCCATGATGAATATTTACAGTAACTGTATCAAATACAACAGAGAAAATGGGGAAATCCATACGGAGATCCATGCTCTCCCTTCCCATGATCATAAGCTGGTCTGCAGATGGACGATCTCTGATACGGGAATCGGCATCAACAAAGAATATCTGGAGAAAATCTTTGAACCCTTTACTCAGGAGAATATGGATGCCCGAAGTGTATATCATGGCACCGGACTGGGTATGAGCATTGCCAAAGCGCTATTTGAACAGATGGGTGGTACCATTGAGATTTCCAGTACTCCGGGTATCGGAAGTACTTTTGTGATCACTTTGCCATTTGAAGAGGCAGAAGAAACGGATATCTCTTCTGAGCCAGAATCTGAGCGAAACTCCATTCAGGGCATAAAGATCCTGCTGGCAGAGGATAATGAAATAAACAGAGAAGTGGCACAGGTACTCCTTGAAGAGGAAGGTGCTGTGGTAACTGCAGTATCCAATGGCAGGGAAGCTGTAAAACTTTTCTCCCGTCACCCCGAGGGGACATTTGATGTGATACTTATGGATATTATGATGCCTCTGATGGACGGATACGAGGCCACACGCCAGATCCGGAAGCTTGACAGGACGGATGCTTCTTCCATTCCCATCATCGCACTGACCGCTAATGCTTTTGCAGAGGATGTACGCCATGCACTGGACTGTGGTATGAACGCACATTTAGCCAAACCACTGGATGTAAAAAAAATGATCCATACGATTGCCTGTTACTGTTCAAGGGTATGCATAAGTCATTGTAAAAAGTGACGAATTTTTATATTGTGGATAATCATGTTCAGCAGAAAAAACTGTGTTTATAGTTTTTTCTGCTGTTCCTTTTGACAGAGTGTCCAGGATATTTGGATAAAGAAAACCGATGGCTTTAACTGTTTCCCAGTTTACACCATCGGTTTTCTTAAGTCCAGTTAGCCCTTGAACAGTAACGATTGCGCGGATGAGAAGGAAGCTGCGGCAGATTTTATGAAGCTGTGCAGTAAGTAAACAATAATGATAAAGGGTGAGAAGTTCAAAAAAGCTTCTCACCCTTTTGGATTATTTAGCAGCCGAATAATTCGGCTGTTTTTTTCATGCGCTCTGCGATCGGAACGCCGAAGGGGCAGCGGGATTCGCAGGCCTGACATCCGATACATTCAGAAGCTTTATGTTTCAGAAGCTCGTAATGAGACTGGATGGTTGCAGGCACGGAAGGCTGCATGGTAGCCAGATCATAGAATTTATTGATCATTGCGATATCCAGGTCAGATACGCAGGGCTTGCAGTGTCCACAGTAGGTACATTCTCCGCGGTAGGAATGCAGTGGTGCATTGGCCAGTATGGATGCATAGTCCTTTTCCTCTTCGGAAGCATTTTCATAAGCAGTGGCAGCATCGATCTGTTCCTTTGTGTCATATCCGCACATAATGGAACAGACAGCAGGACGTGTCAGCGCATAGTGGATACACTGGATCGGTGTAAGGGTTACTCCAAACGGAGAGCGTTTTTCATCAAAAAGCCGGCCTCCGGCAAAGCCCTTCATAACGGTGATTCCCACATCATTCTGTTCGCAGACATTATATAAATGTGCACGGTCCGGATCAATTCCCTTGAGCTGGGAGTCAAATTCCTCTGCAAACATGGTATCGATATTTTCACTGGCAGGAAGCATGTCAAAAGCAGGATTGATGCTGAAAAGAATCATCTCCACATATCCGGATTCGGCTGCTTTGACTGCTACTTTCGGATTATGGGAGCTCATGCCGATGTGACGGATCACACCTTTGTCCTTTAATTCCATGATATAGTCCAGATAATCGGAATGCTGGATCTGTTCCCATTCCTCCTCAGAATCAACATAGTGGATCATTCCAAGATCAATATAATCCGTCTGCAGACGTTTTAACAGATCCTCAAATGCAGGGCGGACATATTTCATATCTCTGGTACGAAAATACTGTTCATCCTTCCAGGTGGAACCAATATGTCCCTGGATAAACCACTGACTGCGGTTATCCTTGATTCCTTTTCCGATGATATCTCTGGATTTAGGGTCCGCCATCCAGCAGTCCAGAATGTTGATTCCTTTTGAGGAGGCATAGTGGATCAGTTCAATGCTTTCCTCCTCCGGATGCCGCTCCAGCCATTCGCCGCCGAAGCCGATCTCGCTTACCTGGAGATCTGTTTTTCCTAATCTGCGGGTTTTCATTATCGAATTCCTCCTTATGTACAAGAATATTTTTATTGTACCATAAAAGTAAGAATTCAGAAAGTATTGTAAGAGTTGACTTAATATGCTTTTGAGGCATAAATGAGCTATGATGATAAGGTATTTGATATAGACAGCAATCGCGATCTATAATATAGATACACAAAACATAAAGACAGAGAAAGGAAAGCAGAAATGGAGCAGAAAACATTACTTTTTACAGATCAGAAAATAAAAGAGATGATCATTCCACTTTTTCTGGAACAACTGCTGCTGTTTTCAGTTGGCTTTTCTGTTGTGATAATGCTGTTTGTATTGGTGGGAAACCGGTGGATGCTGCAGCTTCTGTTTGGAAAGGTAGAGGCTCCTGTAATGGATGCCTGTGTGACTTATCTTCGAATCTCTGCCTATTCTTATCCGGCTCTGGCGATATACAATGCCGGTGCAGCTGTGTATCGAAGCCTTGGAAAGACAAATGTGACCATTGGTAATCTGGCTGGTACTGATCCACAATGTTTTCAATGCGACAGCATATCCTTTTTCGGGTGCCTTAAGTAACGGACTGCGCTCAGCAGGGGATGTGAAGTTTACCATGTATGTTTCAATCATCTCCACGATCGTAGTGCGGCTCTTTTTATCCTGGCTTCTCGGCATCGTATTTGACATGGGAGTGATTGGTATTGCACTTGCAATGGTAAGTGACTGGATCGTCAGAGCCGTGATCTTCCTGTGGAGACAGAAATCCGGAAAGTGGAAAAATTTCCAGGTGATCTGAGGCAGGAAAAGAATAATATGTGTGGAAGATATGAGGCATATATTACCGTAAGGATTGTATTTAGTTGGATAAATCAGGTATAATAACAAAATATAAATGAAAAAATAAGGGGAACAAAAAAATGAGTTTGTTATTAGGAATCATATATCTTTCATTTATCAGCCTTGGACTTCCGGACGCGCTTCTTGGAGCGGCATGGCCGGATATGTATCCGGAATTCCAGGTTCCGGTATCTTACGCGGGAATGATATCCATGATCATTGCGTTTGGAACGATCATTTCCAGTCTGCAGAGTGACCGTCTTACGAAGAAATTCGGGACAGGCAAAGTAACTGCAGTAAGTGTAGGAATCACAGCTTTTGCACTGTGGGGATTTTCAATCAGCCACAGTTTCTGGATGCTGTGTTTATGGGCGATACCGTATGGACTTGGCGCAGGAAGTGTAGATGCCTCTCTGAACAACTATGTGGCTTTACATTATGCAAGTAAGCATATGAGCTGGCTGCATTGCATGTGGGGCGTTGGCGCGACACTGGGACCGTACATTATGGGAGCAGTGCTTACCGGAGGTGCGACCTGGAACAGTGGATACCGGATCATATCTCTGCTGCAGATCGTACTCACAGCTGTTCTTGTATTCAGCTTTCCAAAATGGAAGAAACAGAGTGGATCAGAAGAGGAACAGGCAAAAAGCAAGTCTCTTTCACTTCGTGAGATCATTGCCATTCCAGGGGCAAAGGCAATCATGCTTTGTTTTTTCTGCTATTGTGCAGTGGAGCAGACAACAATGCTCTGGGCGAGCAGCTATCTGAACCTGGCAAAAGGTGTGGATGCAGAAACAGCCGCTTCTTTTGCGGGAATGTTCTGCATTGGTATTACGATCGGACGTGGTATCAATGGTTTTATTGCCATGAAGCTTAAAGATGCACAGATGATCCGGATGGGACAGGCAATTATTTTTGCGGGAATCCTGATCATGCTGCTTCCTTTTGGAAAAACCGCTTCTCTGATTGGATTTTCCCTGATCGGACTTGGCTGTGCGCCGGTATATCCATGTATCATTCATTCCACACCGGAACATTTTGGAGCGGAACGTTCCCAGGCAATCATTGGGGTGCAGATGGCAAGTGCTTACATAGGAACCTGTCTGATGCCGCCACTGTTTGGTCTGATCGCAAATCACATATCTATCCGGTTATTGCCGGTATATCTGCTGATCCTGCTTGTGTTAATGACATATATGCATGAATTATTGAACAGGAGGAAATAATTTTATGGTAAAAATAATCTCAGACAGTACCTGTGATCTTTCACCGGATCTTTTACAAAAGTATGATATTGATATTCTGCCGCTTCACATTCTGCTTGGAGATAAGGAATACAGGGACGGCAGGGATATCACTCCGGATGAGATCTTTGCGTGGTCCGATGCGAATAAGACAACTCCGAAGACTTCTGCACCGTCGCTTATGGATGCGGTGGAGATGTTGAAGCCTTATGTCAGTGAACAGAGAGAGGTTATCTGCTTTTCCATTTCCTCTGGTATGTCCACATCCGGGAATGTTATGCGGCTGGCAGCAGAAGAGCTGGAGGCCTCCGATCTTGTGACAGTGATCGATTCGGCAAATCTTTCTACAGGAATCGGTCTTCTCGTTATTGAAGCAGCGATCATGGCGCAGGAAGGAAAAACTGCCGGAGAGATCACAGCAGTAATCGAAGAGTTGAAGCCAAAAGTACGCGCAAGTTTTGTGGTGGATACGCTGGTATATCTTTATCGTGGCGGGCGCTGCAATGCTGTTTCTGCCATGGCAGGAAGTGTTCTGAAGCTGCATCCCAAGATCGTTGTGGAAAATGGTGCAATGGATGCTTACAAGAAATATCGTGGAAAACTTTCAAAGGTGATTACAGCGTATGTGAAAGATATGGGAGAAGAACTGAAGGCTGCCCGTCCTGACCGCGTCTTTATTACACATTCCGGTTGTGACAGAGAAGTTGTGGAAGCAGTACGCACATATCTTGAAAATCTTGAAGTTTTTAAAGAAGTCCTTGAAACACGTGCAGGCGGAGTTATTTCCTGCCATTGCGGACCTGGTACTCTGGGCGTGCTGTTTATTTCGCAATAGAGTCAAAGCCTGAAAATAATAAGGAAGGTAGAAGGTGTGGTTCATACAAAGAAGATAATCAAGGAAACATTCTGGGAAATACTGGAAGAAAAGCCGTACAATAAGATCACGGTGCAGGATATTGTAAATCGCTGTCAGGTTAACCGAAATACATTTTATTATCATTTTCAGGATATTCCGACATTGATGATAGATTCTATCGAGGATTGGATGGCGGATGTAATTCAAAAATACGGAACACTTGAATCGCCGGCAGATTGTCCCACCTATATGGCACAGGAGTGCATGAAAAGAAAAAAAGCCTTTTTACATCTGTTCCGTTCTGTGCAGAAAGATATATTTTTATCCAGATTAAACGAAATGGGCTATGATATCATCCGTACATATGTAGACAGAATCGAGGAATGTGAGCAGATTTCAAAAGAAGAAAAGGAAGTACTGATCAAGTCCTATAATGTATATTTGTGGGAAGCCTGTTAGACTGGCTGGTTCTGGTGGTAAGCCATCATCATCAGTAATGGATTCATAGTTTGCACTGGTATAACAACAGGAAATGCCATAGATCAGTTTTTTTTCACGGAGAAGAGACATAGCTTTTGTTACTTTCTGATAGACACCACCACCACGGCGTCCATCCGTTGCCTCTTCAAAGCCTTCAAGAGAAATAGCAGGAACAAAATTTCCTACCCGGAGCATTTCGTCAGCAAAGTCCTCATCAATGAGAGTAGCATTTGTGAAGCATGAAAATACGCAGTCAGAATGCTTTTCGCAGAGATGGATCAGGTCTTTTTTTCGTACAAGCGGTTCGCCACCGGTATAGATGTACATGTAGACACCGAGCTTTTTTCCTTTGACCAGCCAACCAGTGTAGCATTAATAAAGAAATTGACAGCAAGAGTTTTGGCAACCTTAGGGTCAACATCTGTAAAAATTTTGCGGATATAGGAATAATAAGGATGTTCCGGGTTTTCGATTGATTCACGGATCGTTTTTCGCTGGGAAGGAAATCCACCTTTGTAAAAAATTAGTTATTTTGATAGCTGTTTCTCATTCAGATAATGATAGTCAGGCAGCTGGGCGGTATGTTTTACAATGTAATGGCGCATACATCCTTCGGCCAGAAGTGCACAGCCTGCAAAGAAAAGTGTATTTTTCAGGATCACTATAACGCCAAAAGCGCCGGACACCAGAATATAGCCGGTACATGCAATTTTTATCTGCTTCAGAAATATCACCTCGTTCGTTCAATGAATATGTGGACATATTAAGGCAGAAGTCCAGGATGGACAATGGACAAATGGGACTGGGATATCTGAAAACCAGACATGAAGAGATGATTTGTCTATATTTACCAGGTTTACAACTAAAGAATGTAAACCATAGTTTAAAACTCAAGTTGACAATTCTTTCCGGTTGTGATATAAAAAGAAAGTCATAACACATAATCTTTACGGGAAGAGGAGACATTATTATGAATCAGTCTTATGCAGAAAGCTCTGCTTCAGAGCGAAAGTTTACAACCAGAGAGATGGTGCTGGTTGGTATGTTTGCAGCAGTTCTGGCAGTAATCTCACAGATATCACTGCCAATGCCGACAGGTGTTCCGATCACGATTCAGGTATTCGGTGTGGCACTTGTAGGAGCAGTGCTTGGTTCCAGACTTGGAACAACGGCAACGGTGGTTTACGTTCTCTTAGGTGCGATCGGTCTTCCGATCTTTGCCAATTTTACCGGCGGAATCAGCAGTATTGTAGGCGTTACCGGAGGTTATATCTGGGCATGGCCATTTATGACATGGCTTAGCGGAATCCGTCCGAAAACAGATAATAAGACAAAAAATCTGGCAATTTCCATCGGTTTTTCCCTGATCGGTCTTCTGATCGTTGAGACTATCGGTGGTTTACAGTGGCATTTTGTTGGCGGATCTATGAGTATTCCGGCCATTGCGGTATATTCCTTAACTGCATTCATTCCAAAAGATATCGTGATCACGGTTCTTGCAGTATTACTTGCCATTCCGATCCGAAAAGGAATCAACAATGCAGGAAACAGATAAGAAACAACATATTAAGATTCATGGCGTCGGACTTGATAAAGAAGGACGATGTAAGCATTACCACACCAGCCTTGATATAGCCGCATTACTCTGCGCACAATGCAGAAAATATTATGCATGCTATTCCTGTCATGACGAAATTGAAGATCATCCCTTTGCAGCGACAGCACCGGAAGAAGAGTATCCGGTTCTCTGTGGAAACTGTAGGAGGAAGCTTACCCGCAAGGAATATAAGCAAGGCAGCTGCCCTTACTGCCATGCCGGTTTTAATCCACGGTGCAGTTTACATGAGAATATTTATTTTTCCTGTGGGGAATAGAAAAAATTACGGAGAAAGAATCAGGAGCATACGGAATTTTGGAAAAAAGTTCTGTATGCTCTTTTTGTTTATCTTAAAAAAGAACGGATTTAGGAAGAGACAGGGTAGATTTTATACAGGCGCAGAGAAAAGAAAAATGATAAAATTCTCAGAAGGAGCGGACCGGAAAGGACGCCGAATAATAAAAGACAGGAGAGAAGATCAAGATGAATAAATATGATAGATTTTATCCGGGAAGGGTTTGGCTGGATACAGAAGGAAAAAGAATACAGGCTCACGGTGGATCCGTGATCTTTATTGACGGAGTTTATTACTGGTACGGTGAAAATAAAGAAAAAACAGTACCTGGAAGCGGAATCTGGCACTGGGGTGTAAGATGCTATGCTTCCAGAGATCTGTACAACTGGGAGGATAAAGGACTGATCATTCCTCCGGAGCCGGATGATATCCATTCTTCTCTTCATCCATCCAGATGCATGGACAGGCCTCATATTATCTATAACAGAGGCACCGGAAAATATGTGTGCTGGTTAAAGATCATGAATCCTGATGAGACACAGACTTCAACAGTCCTTACTGCAGATCACTTTCTGGGACCTTATATCAAGGTAAGAGAAGGACTGAAGCCTTTGAACATGAGCGCAGGAGACTTTGATCTGGCAGTGGCGCCGGACGGAAAAGCATATTATTATTTTGAGCGTGTACACAGTGAAACCATTTGCGCAGACCTGACAGAGGACTATACAGATGTGACAGGATATTATTCCACACATTTCCCAAGACCTTATCCACCTTATGTCAGGGAGGCAACTGCTCATTTCAGTAGAAAAGGAAAACACTATCTCCTGACATCGGGAACCACTTCTTATTATCCGAATCCTTCAGAAATTGCCATTGCCGATACCTGGCATGGTCCGTACAGGGTACTTGGAAATCCGCATCCGGAGGACAAAAGCAACACATCTTATCATTCCCAGATTTCTTCTGTATTTAAGGTACAGGGGAAAAAGGATCTTTATATTGCATGTGCGGATCGATGGCTGCCCCGGCAGATGGATGCCAGATATGAGGAGTATTCCAGAATGTTTGAGGCAATCTTTAATCCGGATATTTCCGTTGAAGAACGTCAGAAGCTGTTAGCCAGGGAACCCCTTCCGGAGGATAACACATCTATTGCGGATTATGTATGGCTTCCGCTGCGTTTTGACGGAGAGATGGTGTATATCGACTGGAAAGAGGAATGGAGTCTGGACGATTATGAATAAATAAGACTGCTGGCGAATGGCTGCAAAAAATATTACCAGGGAAAATTCTCTGCTCTCTTTTTCAGGAACTCCTTCCTGTATTGCTGAGGAGAAATTCCCTGGTATTCTTTGAATACACGATAAAAGTGATCAGCACTGTTGTAGCCTGTTTTTTCGGAGATCTCTTCTATGGACAGATCGGTTTTTTCCAGATATTCCAGAGCTTCTTTCATTTTCAGTGTTTTAATAAGCTGTGTGAAATTTTTGCCCGTGTTTTCTTTGATGATCTTGGAGAGATAAGGGACAGAATAGTGAAAACGCTCTGCAAGTATGGGAAGAGTAACCGTTTTGTAATGACTCTGAATGTAGCGGACAATGGGAATATGATCCGGGCCGGACTTGTAATAGGAAAACTGCTGGTAGATGTGGTAGGAGCGGAGGACATAGACAAACAGCAGATTGATCCAGTAAATATTGCATCGTTCCACATAATTGTCATACCGGAAATTCTCCAGAAACAGTTTCTTTACAAGATCTTTGATCTCACAGGAAGCATCAGTTTTGATCAGCAGATAATTGGCCTCCTCGGAGGAGGACAGGATCTTGCGGAAAAAATCTGACAGGATGTCATCAGAGGAAAGCAGAGGAAAAAACAGTTTGCTGAAAGTGCTTTCCTTAATATAGATCGGAAATATGTAGGAATCTTTGTTAAGAAGAGTTACATTGTGCCGGGTAAATGGAGAGAGAATGCAGAAATCACCTTCCGTCAGAATCTGCTGTTCATCCAGAAAGGTAAGTTCACACTGACCACGGTAAACGTAGTCGATCTCAAAGCAGTCGTGGAGATGAATAAAATCCTTGCATCCCCAGAACTGGTAAACGACAGTGAGCCCTGCGTTCGGAGGAACAATATCAAAACGCTCCGGAATATGCAGGATCTTATCCGAAAAATAGAAATATAGTTTCCGGATCTCTTTCAAAAAGTCATCGTCTTCCAGACGGATCAGACTGGATGTATCTATGGTACCCGGAAATTCCTTAAGGTAATGCTTCTGGGTGTAGATCTGGTGAAGAATAAAAGGAAAATCAGGGGCTTCTCCTGTGGAACGATGGTATTCCTCTATATGGTCCTGAATCTCTCCGATGGAAATATAAAAATTCATAGGATTCCTTTCTTTATAGTATGGTTATCGTTATCATATTCTATGGAAAATTCTATCACAGGCCGCTTGTAAAGGAAATAATAAAATGTATAAAATATTAAAAAAGGTCGGATTTCAAAAGAAAGATAATAGATCATATAGGGGCAGATAACCGTTTCGGCTGATAGAATAGAACTATCAAAAGAGAAAGATGAGGAGGTCCGAAATGGAACAAAAAATGAAAGCAACCGATAAATTAAGCTGGCTGGAAAAGATATCCTTCTCCGGCGGTGAGATGGGAACAAACCTGCTGTTTACAGTTATGAGTGCATATCTGCTGGTTTACTATACCAATTATGCTCATGTAAATGCGGCAATAGTAGGAACCATTATGTTTGTGTCAAAGATCTTTGATGCGATTTCAGATGTGGCAATGGGATATGTGGAAGAAAGATTTGCAAAGCCAGGAGCAAAGGCAAGACCATGGCTGAAAAGAATGGCACTGCCATATGCCATTTCCGCAATCATTCTTTTTACTGTGCCGGATTTTACAAGCACGGTAGCTCAGGGAATTTATGTATTTATTACTTATAATCTGTTCTGTACGATCTACACAATGATCGTTATTCCGTATAACTCTCTTCAGGCGCTGATCACACAGGATAAGGATGATCGAAAGACAACAGGAGTTCTCCGGTCAATCTTTTCTACTATAGCATCTACGATCGTGAATTCCTTTACAATGATCTTTATAGGATGGGCCGGAAATACAAAGCTGAGCTGGACCATTGTTATCGGTGTATATGCTGTCATTGCGCTGATCGTATACAGTCTTTGCTATGTCAACACAACAGAAAGAGTTAATGCTGAGGAAGACCAGCATGGACAGGATGACAAAAAGCTTGGTTTTGTGGAAAGTCTTTTCAATGTAATGAAAAATAAATACTGGCGTATCCTTACAGTAAACGGTATTTTTTCAAGTGCTGTAATTTCCCTGAACATGGGTTCTATGTTCTTTTATCTGGCCTATGTCTGCGGAAAGCCACAGTCTGTTGCAATCGTAGGAATGTTACTGTCCATGCCGATGCTGGTACTGATCCCGCTGTCAGCACCGATCGTTGCAAAATGTGGAATGAAAAACAGTCTGGTAGCAGGTGTCCTGATCATGACAGTGGGAAGAATTATCGTCGGAGTAAGCGGAGAAAGCTCTTTGATGATGATCTATGTGGGAACCTTTATTTTTGCTCTGGGCTGCAGCACACAGTGGTGTTCTTATCCGCTTCTCTGCTATACCGTAGAATATGGACAGTGGAAAACAGGCGTCCGTCAGGAAGGTATGATCATGTCTGCAAACAGTTTTGGTTCCAAATGTGGTACCGCGCTTGGTACTGCACTGTGCGGCTGGGTACTTGCCTGGGCAGGATATAACGGAGCTGCGGAGGTTCAGACTGCATCAGCACTGACAGGAATTAAGATCGTCTATGTTTATCTGCCTGTTATCTTAAATATTCTTTCTGCAGTGATCTTAAGCTTTTATAAACTGGAAAAAGAATACTCAACAATTGTTAAAGAACTGGAAGAGAGAAAGGCTGTTGGAAAGTAACTATGTTTGAAAAATTATTTGATACTGTTATAGAAAATATGCTTGGCAGGATGACGTTGGAGGAGAAGGCCTACGCCCTGACCCCACTGGATAATCAGTACTGTTCCATTCCATCTCAGGACTTCTATGGCCCTACGCCTCAGGATGTTCCCGGAGGGGGACAAGATAACTGGCCTGCCGGAAAGCCGGTTCCGGGAGAGGATGGCAGACCTGCGGATGGAAAGTATCATCCTGTTGCTTTTCCGTCCAATTCTGCTGTGGCAATGAGCTGGGATAAAAAGCTGGCTTATGATGTGGGAGTGAAATGGGCACAGGAAGCCAAGGCCAGTCCGGAAAAGATAAATATCCTTAATCGTCCGGGAATGAATCTGAAGCGTTCACCACTGTGTGGACGGAATTACGATTATCTCAGCGAAGATCCGGTACAGACAGGAATTCTGGCGGCAGAATATGTAAAAGGAATACAGAGTCAGGGAATCGGTGCCTGCCCCAAGCATTTTCTTGCCAATAATCAGGAATTTGACAGAATGAATACAGACTCTGTAATTTCGGAGAGAGTGCTCCATGAGGTATATCTTCGTCCCTGGAAAAAAATGATCCAGGAAGCACAGCCCTGGATGATCATGACTTCCTATAATAAAGTTAATGGAGAGTGGGTCAATTCCAGTAAAGAGTGTATGAAGCTTCTGAGAGAAGAGATTGGTTATGAAGGCGTAGTGGTTTCGGATTTCCTTGCTATTCATCATAATAAGGTTGCAGCTCACAGAAACCAGATGGATATTGAGCTTGCCGCCCAGGAAATTCATACGAAAGAAATCGTGGAAGCGGTAAAAAATGGTGAGATAAAAGAAGAAGAGCTTGACCAGATCATCCGCCGTCAGCTTCGGATGGCACTGTATGCCCTGAAACAGGAAAATACGCAGGAAGCAGATCTGGAAGCTTTTCACAGGGAATCCATAGAAATTGCAGAGCAATGTATGACACTGCTGAAAAATGAGGATATTCTGCCGGTTACCGCATCCTGTACAGACAGACTTATTGTTGCAGGAGAACTGGCAGAAAAGCCTAATATAACAGGCAGCGGAAGTGGATATATGAATGGTTATATGGTGGAAAATCCCTTAAAAAATATATGCACACTTGCAGAAAAAGCAGGTATTCAGACCGAATATATTCCAGGATACAGAATGGCTGATAAGATCCTGCCACTGGGGAAAAAAGAGGCAGGTCAGAGCTGTGACCTGCAGATACCCCAAATATGCCAGAGTGATCTGGTGCTTGCTTTTGTGGGGGCACCGTATGGCCATGAATCAGAAAGCTATGACCGGCCGGATATCTGTCTGCCGGAAGAACAGAGGGACATGCTGGACAGCCTGACAAAACAGACGGATAATATAGTTATTGTTCTTTCCGGCGGAAGTGTCTATGATATGACTCCCTGGAAGGACAAGGTAAAGGGAATCCTTTTTGCTGGATTTGCAGGAGAAGGTGCCGGCGCTGCTGTTGCCAATATTCTGTTTGGAAAAAGTGAGCCGGGAGGAAGATTGACAGAAACATTTCCAATAGATTTCGCACATACACCTGCGTATTTTGACTTTACAGGGAAAATGATGGAAATGCCACATGTAAATTACTCGGAAGGTCTTCTTACCGGATACCGCTGGTATGATACAAGACATCTTCCGGTACTGTATCCTTTTGGATACGGACTTAGCTATACGACGTTTTCCTACACGGAACCGGTTGTAGATAAAGCAGTTATGACGCCGGAGGATACACTGACTGTGAGCCTGGATGTCACCAATACAGGAAAACGGGCAGGAAGCCAGGTGATACAGCTTTATATCCATGAACAGGGCGGACTATTTGCCAGACCGGAAAAGGAGCTGAGAGATTTTGCAAAAGTATTTCTGCAGCCGGGAGAAACGAAAACAGTGAAATTTACTTTATCAGGAGAGGATTTTGCTGTATACAGTGATGTACTGCATAAATGGGGAGTACAGTCAGACCGATATGAGATTCTTCTGAACACTTCTGCACAGGATTCCATAGCCAGGGTATCTGTAGATATTATCCGAGGAGATCAGATGTATTATTTTACTGAAATGTCACCACTGGTACAGTTCATAAATTGCCCGGCTTTCCACGAGTATCTGAAACAGAATGAACCGCAGTGGAAACAGGATTTCTTTGATCTGGAGAAAACAGAATTTCTCGTTCTGATGCTGCCATTACCATTCTACAGAGTTTCAGAGCCTCTTCAGGGAGAACCATTTTTCACTGCAGAGAAGATTTCAGAGATCATTGAGCTGTGTAATCAATATGTGAGGAGAGAGAATAACACACAGCAGAGGTAGGAGATTATGAATAAAATAGAAGAGACTCTCAGGAATTTTACGAATAGAAAAGAGATAGCAGGTGCGGCGGTTCTGGTTCGAAAGGAAGGAAGAATCGTAGAAGACTTTTCTTATGGATATGGAGATATAGAAAAAAAAGTGCCGGTGGATAGAAAGACAATGTTTCGTCTGGCATCCATGACGAAACCGGTAACTGCAATTGCAGTGATGCAGCTGGTTGAAACAGGCAAGCTGGGACTTTATGATCAGATAAAAGATTACATTCCAGCGTTTGCCGGACAGAAGGTATGCAGAGAGAAGGTTGGAGATCTGATCTACACTCCGGATCCCAACAGTCCGACAGGACAGAGTATCAATGAAGAAAAGCTCAGAAATATACAATATGTAAGAGCTGACCGGGATATTACCGTATTTGATCTTCTTAATCACAGCAGTGGACTAGGGATGGGACCTGTGGGGGATACTCTTGTAAAGCGTGTGATAAAACCGGAAGATAATGTCTGGGAACGTGCTGTAAAATATGCAGAGCTTCCACTGGATTTTCAGCCAGGGACGGCCAGTGGCTACAGTGCTATGGCCGGGTTTGAAGTTTTGGCAGCTATTGTAGAAAAAGTATCAGGGGAAGCTTATGACCGGTATCTGGATAAACACATTTTTGAACCTCTTGGAATAAGAGATATTACATATAGACCATCCATGGAACAGAGGAAAAGAATGCCAAGGCTTTATGAGTACTCACAGGGAACATTGACTGATGTATCAGATACAGATGAGGGCTGGAGTCAGATGAGCCCGATAAAAAATACGTGTGTTTCCGGAGCAGCAGGACTGATTGGAAGTATGGAGGAATATGAGAAATTAGCACATATGCTCTTACAGAAAGGAACACTGGACGGTATACAGATTCTGAAATCTGAAACAGTGGAAATGATGGCCGGAAAAGGAATAAGCCATAAGAGCGAAATGATTCCTGGTGTATACTGGGGGCTTGGAATGGCGGTTGTGGATAAACCACAAACAGTACATCTTTCAAGGAGCAGAGGTAGTTTTGGATGGAGCGGTGCCTTTGGAACCCATTTTTTTGTGGATCCGGTTAATGATCTGGAGATGGTACTTGGAATTAATCGTTCAAATATTGGCGGAGCCGCCTCGGTGGTTTCGTTTGCTATAGAGGATGCAGTTCGAGAGACATTCTTGTAAAAGTGATGGAGTATACAGAATTTTGAAAAAAGTTCTGTATGCTCTTTTTATTTGCATAAAATCTGATATACTTTATTTAAAGTTAGGAATAACTAACTAGCAGAACAGGAAAGACTAAGTTGCTGCTTTAAACGATATGTTTTTACTTTATATGAAATAAAACGGAGGGATAAATAAATGGATGTAAATGTTTTCTACGGGATCCTGATTCCGTTTCTGGGAACTTCGGCAGGAGCAGCCTGCGTATTCTTTATGAAGAAAAATCTGAATGAACAGGTACAGCGGGCCCTTACCGGTTTTGCGGCGGGAGTCATGGTTGCAGCGTCGGTGTGGAGTCTTCTGATTCCGGCGATCGAACAGTCTGCCGACATGGGGAAGCTTTCTTTTGTACTGGCAGTGTTGGGACTGTGGGCAGGGGTGCTGTTTCTGCTTTTGCTGGATCATGTGATTCTGCATCTTCATCAGAACAGTGATCAGGCCGAAGGCCCTAAGAGTAAGCAGCAGAAAACCACCATGCCGCTGCGGTCTGAGGGAATGGGAAAGGGAAAAGCTTTTGTGGGTGGAATGTTGTCCGGAATTGTAGAGCCGATCGGAGCGATTCTCACGATTCTGGCAGCTGGACTTATTGTTCCTGCACTGCCCTATCTTTTGAGTTTTGCGGCAGGAGCCATGTTGTATGTGGTAGTAGAAGAGCTGATTCCGGAAATGTCCACAGGAGAACACTCCAATGTAGGAACGATCTTTTTTGCGGTTGGATTTTCCCTGATGATGGTGCTGGATGTGGCACTGGGATAATGAAATTTTTCGAAATTTTTCGATCGTGTGAAAAAATTCTTGACTTGGAGTTGACTCCAGGTTGTATCCTGATATCAGGAGGTGTGCTATGACGATCAAAGAAGTATCAGAGAAATATGGGATTTCACAGGATACTCTTCGATACTATGAACGTGTGCAGGTAATACCGGCAGTTACCAGGACGTCCGGCGGGATCCGGGATTATCAGGAAGAGGATCTTAAATGGGTGGAGCTTGCAGTCTGCATGAGAAATGCAGGACTGCCGATTGAGAGCCTAATCGAATATCAGAAGCTTTTTCAGGCAGGAGATGGGACAATTCCTGCAAGGGATATCATCAAAAATATTATAAAGAGTTGCTGAAATCTTTGGATTTTCCTGATATTCATTTCCACCAGTTGCGAAATACCTATACCACGATTTTGCTGAAAAATAGCTTTAATGCGAAGGGAGTTTCACATTTATTGGGACATTCCAAGGAAATCATTTCTGTAGATGTTTATGGAGATACAGCACAGATTATAGAAGACTGTTTGTATGCATTGGAGCCATATATTGAAGAAGTGATTCCAAAAGAGCGGGAAAATCAGTATTTTGATTATTCGGAAATGAAAGAAATAGATTCGATTATAGAAGAATATTTCCATGCAGCCTGATGAAAAATAGAATAGTAGTGAAAGAAAAAGTACAAATAACAATCGAACATTTGTACTTTTTTCTTACCCTCCTCTATATACTTTTGAAATTATCTTTGATATAATAGGGACTGTTACAAGAACAAACAGTAAAAATAAGACAGGATCGGAGCCAAGTGATATCAGGTATTTCCGAGAGCTGTTTAATCCGGAAAAATCAGTTTTGTGACTTTTTGCAGTTACGAGCTAAAAGAAGTGATGATTCACCATAAAAATAAGCTTTTCGTTACGAATCCGGATACGAATTTTTGGCTGATATTAGTCGTACTGAAAAAGTTCACAGAACTTTTTCAATCGCATAAATGCGATTAAAAGTCACATCTTATTGAACATTAGTAGTTCAATAAGCGTGAATGGAGGAATTTACTATGAATGAGTTCAAACTAAAAGCCCCATACAAGCCCACCGGCGACCAGCCTCAGGCGATCGAGCGTCTGGTCAAAGGCTTCAAAGAAGGCAACCAGTTCGAGACATTACTGGGTGTCACCGGCTCCGGTAAGACCTTCACCATGGCGAATGTCATTGCCCAGTTAAACAAGCCAACTCTGGTACTTGCCCATAATAAAACACTGGCGGCACAGCTTTACGGCGAGATGAAAGAATTCTTCCCGGAAAACGCAGTAGAATATTTTGTCTCCTACTACGACTACTACCAGCCGGAGGCTTACGTCCCGTCAACAGACACCTACATTGCCAAAGATGCTTCCACCAACGACGAGATCGATAAGCTTCGTCTTTCTGCCACAGCAGCCTTATGCGAGCGAAAGGATGTGATCGTGGTTTCTTCCGTGTCCTGTATCTATGGTCTGGGCGCACCTCAGGAATTTTTTGATATGATGATCTCCCTGCGTCCAGGTATGGAGAAGGATCGTGACGAGGTTATCAAACAGCTGATCGACATTCAGTATACAAGAAATGAGATGGATTTCCACCGAGGAACCTTCCGCGTCCGGGGAGACGTGCTGGAGATCTTTCCGGCGAACTCTACGGATCGGGCGGTGCGTGTGGAATTTTTTGGGGATGAGATTGAGAGAATCACGGATATTGATGTGCTTACCGGTGAGATCAAAAGTGTGGAAAGCCATGCAGCGATTTTTCCTGCATCTCATTATGTAGTACCTCAGGAGCAGATCCGTCGTGCGGCAGATGCAATCTTGGAAGAAATGAAGCAGCAGGTGGAATATTTTAAAAGTGAGGACAAGCTGATCGAGGCTCAGCGAATTGCGGAGCGAACCAACTTTGATGTGGAAATGATGAAGGAAACCGGATTCTGTTCCGGAATCGAGAACTATTCCAGACATCTTACAGGACTGGCTCCGGGCCAGCCGCCGTATACGCTGATGGACTATTTTGGAGATGATTTTTTACTTATTATAGATGAGTCTCACAAAACAGTTCCTCAGGTGGGCGGTATGTATGCAGGAGACCAGAGCCGTAAACAGACACTGGTAGATTACGGCTTCCGACTTCCATCTGCCAAGGACAACCGTCCATTGAGCTTTGATGAATTCGAGAACAAGCTTGACCAGGTAATGTTTGTATCTGCGACACCGGGAGAATATGAATATGACCATGAGCTTCTCCGCGCAGAGCAGATCATCCGTCCTACAGGGCTTCTTGATCCGAAGGTGGAGGTGCGTCCGATCGAAGGACAGATCGATGATCTTGTAGCAGAAGTAAATAAGGAAATTGAAAAGAAAAACAAAGTCCTGATCACGACTCTCACCAAACGTATGGCTGAAGATCTTACGGATTATATGAAGGATCTGGGAATCCGTGTCCGATATCTCCATTCAGATATTGACACTCTGGAGCGTGCAGAGATTATACGTGATATGCGACTGGATGTATTTGATGTGCTGGTTGGAATTAACCTTCTGAGAGAGGGACTGGATATTCCGGAAATCACACTGGTAGCGATCCTGGATGCAGACAAGGAAGGCTTCCTTCGTTCGGAAACATCCCTGGTACAGACTATCGGTCGTGCTGCCCGGAACAGCGAAGGCCATGTGATCATGTATGCGGATAATATGACAGAATCCATGGAAAAAGCAATTTCGGAGACAGAAAGAAGGAGAGCGATACAGGAGGCTTACAACAGAGAGCATGGCATCACTCCGACCACGATCAAGAAGGCAGTCCGTGATCTGATCGCTGTTTCGAAGAAGGTGGCAGAGACAGAAGTGAAGCTTAAGAAGGATCCGGAATCCATGAACCGCAAAGAACTGACGAAGGTGATTGCTCAGGTAGAGAAGCAGATGCGTGCTGCAGCAGCAGACCTGAATTTTGAGCAGGCTGCTGAGCTGAGAGACAAGATGCTCGAATTGAAAAAGAATCTGGAAGAAATAACGGAATAGGCTGCAAAGCAGCTGACGATATAATGCCCCTGGCTGTCAGCGTCAGGGGCATTTCTATGGAATAATTAAATAGAGAAGTGAGTTAAGGGTATCTGCCTGAGCTTTTGGGAAGAATTTTTATCAGGATTTTTTCCATTTTTTCATAGCGATCCCTCCTTCGAAAAAATATGATGGTTCTCTTTATTGATTGATTATAAGTAAAATTCCGGAGAAGGGCACTGGCATTTGTGCCAGTAACTTTGTTATAAAGAAGAGAAGAAGTTATGTATGCTGTTCCCGATAGGCGGAAGGGGTGATCCCCATTTTCTTTTTGAAGCTGGTGCTGAAATAATATTGATTGGCATAACCACATTTCAGGCTGATCTCCTTCAGACTCATAGTAGTCGTAGTCAGATAACGGGCGGCTGCGGAAATTCGCTGAGATGTGATAAAGTCACTGAGACTGATCCCCTGATTTTTTTTGAAAAGAGCACTTAAATAAGCTGGGCTTACATTGGCAGAGGCAGCAATGTCATTGAGGCAGAGCGTATTGTCAGTGTAGTGTTCGTTGATATAGGAGATCACCAGTTCACAGAGCTTCTGATGATAATCATTCATGGAGGAATCAAGCTTCCGGCATAAAAGATGGCATAGATCCTTCAGCCATTGACATAGTTCTTCCGTATTATGAAACTCATTTATGTGGTTGTAAACATACAAAATTTTAGCTTCCAGGTCATGAGTATCCAGATTTAATTCATAGAAAAATTTCAGGATTCGGCCGAGAAGAGAATAGATCTGTATGAAAGCGAAATTCTTTGTGCGAAATTTCTGGGTAAGCCAGTCGGAAAAATTTTGAAACCAGATATCTATGGCAGAGGTATCCTTTTTACAGAGAAGCCGGATCAGCTCATCTTCCTTTGTGTCTGAAAAATCTGCAACAGACAGATCGGAACCCAGAGCGTCTCTTCCGTCAAAGATATTCTGATGCGGGAAAAAGAATCTGTATTCCAGCGCATGTACGGCACTTTTGTAGGACTGGTTCAGGTTCCAGAAATCCCGGACAATTGTTCCGATGCCTGCATTGAGGGACAGCCCCAGTGGCTGGCAGGCATCTGCTATTGAGGAAATAAGCTGGCTGGTAAGCTGACGGAAGCTGTTGGACTGGCATCCACTGTGTCCCAGAATGCACAGATAGCCATCCATATCCGGAAGAAGGTGTACAAAATCAAGAGAAGCGGTTTCCTCAGTTATCAGATCCTGAAGGTTGAGAAGCTCCATCTGAAATTTTTCAATCCCGTAAACGGCTTTTAGATCCGGAGCATTTTCAAGCTCCAGAACAACAACTGTATAAAAATCATAATTCAGCTCCAGGTTCAGATACTGAAGATAAGGCTTAAGCCGGTAGGCAGCTTCCGAAGACGGAAGGTGGGTGATCTCGCGGAAAAACTTTTCCGTAAGAAGAGGCCTGCTTTGCTTCAGAAGCTGGAGATTTTTCTGTTCCTTTTCCATCAGTGCAAAAGCGTTTTTTACCTTCTGGATAAGATAGGCATAATCCAGAGGCTTTTCGATATAATCCAGAGCACCGAGGAGCAGAGCACGTCTTGCATATTCAAATTTATCATAGGCACTGATCAGGATGATCTTCACCATAGGATTGATCTCAAGAGCCTGACGGCTCATGGAAATGCCGTCAAGATCAGGCATTTCAATGTCAGAAATGATCAGATCTACAGGCTCTTTTTTCATGGCTTCGATAGCAGAGGTTCCATTGTAGCAGACATGGACGATCTCTGCATTCAGCGTTTCCCAGTCTATGTTTTTTTCGATACCTTCTGCAGATAAGTAATTATCATCTACGATCATTATTTTTTTCATCGATATCTTCCTCCATCTGTTCGAATTCAATGGTGACGTATGTGCCGTTTCCGGGGTTGCTGCGGATCCTTACGGAACCGTTTCCGTATAATGGGTTGGAAATACGGGAACTTACGTTGGAAATTCCAAAATGCTTCTCATAATCAATAACATTATGCTCAATAGCATGGCGCAGCTGTGCAAGGGTTTCAGAGTCCATGCCGGCACCGTTGTCCTCAATGGAGATCACAACCGTATCATCGCCATAAAGAACATGGATCGAAATGAAAACAGCTGGTGTGCCCGAAGAAATCCCGTGCAGAATGGAATTTTCGAGAAATGGCTGAAGTGTAAACTTGCAGATCAGGAAATTTTCGATTCCATCTTCTGCTTCGATCTCCCAGTCCAGATTATCTTTATGACAGAGCTTTTCCATTTCCAGATAAAGCCGGGCAATTTCCAATTCATCTTTAATAGGAATAAGTTCCTTTGATTTACGCAGGGTAAGACGGTAAAAGGCAGTCAGATCTGCGATCATCTGATCAGCAATGTCAAGCTTTCCAAGGGACTGGCAGGTACGGATCGATCCTAGGATATTGTAAAGAAAATGCGGATTGATCTGTGACTGGAGCAGCTGGTATTTCAGACGTTCTTCGTTTACGGAAAGATTTACAATGGACTTCAGGTTTCCGGCTATTGTGTGCTGCATATCTTCAAAGGTGATGCCCAGTCTGTCAATCTCATCATACCTGGAAGGATCATCCGGGTGGGGAACAGTAACGATAGACAGATGTTCCGGGTCATATCCCAGCTGAAAGGCTTCCATTGCATAGGAAAGTGCAGTGATCTTCCGGGTAAGATTTTCGGAAAACAGGATCACGATGATAACAGTAAGGGGCAAAAAAATAAGGACAGTGATCAGTAAGGCACGGATCAGGATGTGCGTGTTGCCCTGAATATAGCTTTCCGGGATTTCGGTAACATGGAGCCAGCCATTGCTTAAGGTGCAGCAGTTATAATATTTGTCGCCGCTGTGAAAAGAAGAATCTGCATTTTCTTTGAGTTTCTGAAACTGTGCTTTGGAAATTTCGGATAAATTCAGTGAGGATGTATTTTTCGCTGCAATCTCTCCGTGATCTGTGAGAATGTAGCTGTATATGCGGGAATCCAGAGCAGCAGGCTGCAGATAAGTGGTAAGCTCTGAGGTGTCCAGAGCAATGCCGTAGGCGTATTCCAGAATACCGGTGGCCTGATTTTTCAGTGCCCGGACGCAGAGGATCACATCGGCAGATGATTTTTTTGTGGACAGTATTTTAGGCAGAGGCATATTGGAAACCGGTATCCAGACAGAGGAAAAGCCTGAACCGGAAACAATATTTTTATCCAGACCATATGCAGAAAGCTCATCTGTGGAAAAGAAGTACAGGCCTTCTTTTGAACCGAGCTGATCGGGCTGCAGAAAAACATATATATGGAAGAAATCGAATGTGGATTTATACAGCGAAATATTGTTTTTTACAGTGGTGAATTTTTTCAGTGCATCTACCTTATTAGAGGAAGGCTGATTTAGGGAGTACATTTGAAACTGTATGGTATCTGCTACATTTTCAACCTGACCGAGGCGGTCGTTCAGCTGAGAGACCAGCTGCTTGTCAGTCATTACGGCAGAATCGATGATACGATCTCTGGCAATGTTATAGGAAATGTGATAGCTGATGAAGGTCAGGGAAATCAGAGGTACCATAGTTGCGATCAGAAATGCGAGCAGGAGCTTATAGCGAAATGAGGAAAAACTGGGTGGGATACATTTGTGGAATTTCATAGTACATATTCTCCTTTATGTCAAAAACAAATTAATGAAACCGAATTCAGCTGTGAAAAAAGCCGTTACAAATATAGATTATATAAAAGGATTATAAAAAATTAACAACAAAAATACAAGAGAACGAAAAATAATATAAATAAATCATAAAATATTGTATTTAGAATGAGGGGGCTCTCTGGTATCCTTAAACCATCAAAAACAGGTGTGGACAAACACGAAAATGTCCAGAAAGGAAGAAAGATATGAAGAAAAAAGTAATGAGTGCAGTTTTGGCAGCAGCGATGGTTGTGGGTATGGCAGGTAACGTGGTTACTGTTTCCGCAAAGGAAAAATATGATCTTACCTTATACAGCGTCAACACCACAGACCCGGATTTTGAGGACTGGCTTGCAAATGTGGAAGATGCCACGGGCCTGAACATTAATGTAATTGCGGCACCTACAGATACAGATACCCGTCAGCAGAAGATCACCACAATGCTTTCCACAGGAGATACTTCCGTGGATGTCATTGAGATCAACGATGAGATGAGCGCGGCATTTAAAAATTCCGGATGGCTGGAAGGACTGAATGATACAGTAATGACAGATGATATCATTGATCAGTTTGCCCAGGGATATGTAAAGGATATGATCACAGATAAGGACGGAAACATCGTCGGTGTTCCAGGCTATGCAGGATATCTTGCATTCTGGGTAAATCAGGAGATCATGGATGAGGTCGGAATCAAGTCCATTGATACAAAAGAGGACTTCATGAAGTATATGAAGGCTGTTTCCAAGGATGGAAGATTCGGTTACGGCGGTTCCTGGGAGAAAACTTACGCATTTAACGAGCTTGCACAGTTTGTAAACATGTTCGGCGGCGATTATTTTGACTGGACCAAAGAGGAAAACAAGGAAGCGGTTCAGTTCCTCCATGATCTGGTTGCTGATAAAGAAACCTCCATTGAGCAGATTGCTGATAAATATGATCAGATGAATCCGAAGATCAATGACGGAAAATACGGATGCTGGTTTATGTGGGGCCTTGGAACAGATTATGCAAAGGCAGATATGCTTGGCGCAGATAAGATCCACATGGAAATGGTACCGGATTTCAGCGGTAAGGGAGAGCGTGCGATCTTTACAGATTCTTGGAACTATGTTCTCAACAAAGCATCCAAGAATAAAGATGCAGCTGTGAAATTCCTTCAGTATATGGCTGATGAAGGCGGAATGGAAGCTTCCTATAAAGCATTTGACAGATATCCTGCAAGAAAGGATGTTGCAGAGAAGGTAGTTCCGGATTCTGACCCGGCAAAAGAAATGTACAGCAGATATGCAAATGAATGCAATGTACAGGGACGTCCACTGGCGGCACAGACAATGGAATTTATCAGCGATATGGGAACGATCTTCCAGTCCTGTATGAAAGACGAGATTACAGTTGATGAGTTCTGCAAGAAGGCTCAGGATGTGGTAGATATGTATAAGTAAAAGATATAAAAAAACAGCAATGTAAAGCAGAGGTAAAAGTCTGCTTTACATTGCTTGATGAACAGGGAGGAAAGTTCCATGACAATAAGTAAAAAAACTATGAAGTGGATACCATGGCTTTTGATCCTGCCGGTTGTACTGATCAGAGGCTTTACAACAGTATATCCCATTCTGATGACTGTGAAAAACAGCTTCTTTAATATCAGTATCCTTGCAGGTATCAATGAATTTATAGGCTTCAAGAATTACCTGAAGGTATTTTCTGATCCTAAAGTGCTTACATCGATCAGCTTTACGGCAATATTTGTGGTTGTTTCCATGATCCTGCATGTGATCCTCGGAGTTATCCTGGCACTGATCCTGAATATGAAATTCAAAGGCCGCCGTTTTCTGAGGACTATTGTGCTGATCCCATGGGCTATGCCAGCAGTAGTAGCCGGTATGGCTGCAAAATGGGCATTTAACAATGATTATGGTCTGATCAATGATTTTATCCGCTGGTTTGTACCGGGATACCAGAACAGCTGGCTGATCAATACAGGTACTGCAAGAGCAGCGGTAATTGCAATGGACCTGTGGAAGGATCTTCCGTTCTTTGCAATTCTTGTACTTTCCGGACTTCAGTTTATTTCCGGCGATATCTATGAGGCAGCAAAGGTAGACGGTGCAAACGGGATTCAGAGCTTTTTCCGGATCACACTTCCGCTGATCGCAAAAAATGTCCTGACTTTATGTATTCCGTTCACACTCTGGAGACTGACAACCTTCGATCTGGTTTATTCCATGACATCCGGAGGCCCTGGCGAGGATACTGCGCTGATCGCATACAGAATCACAACAGAAGCATTTACAAATCTGAACGTAGGATATGCTTCGGCGCTGGCCATGCTGCTGTTTGTTGTAATGGCAATCTTCAGCTGGCTGAACATACGTGTTATGAATAAGTTTGACAGTTAGGGGGAATTATCGTGAAGAATACAGGAAAATATAATGTTTATCATAAAGTGGTATCCGTTGGAAGATGGGTTCTGTTTGCAATCGTGGCTTTTCTGATCCTGTTCCCGGTTTACTGGATCTTTATTTCTTCGATCACACCGGCAGGAGAACTGTTTAAAACACCGATTGATTATCTTCCGGATCATCCCACACTGGAAAGCTACACATTTCTGCTACAGAATGTCGGACTGCTTTCAAAGATTGGAAACACCGTACTGATCGTCGGTCTTACTCTTGTGATCAGCACCGTGCTGTGTGCAATGGCAGCTTATGGCTTTTCAAGATTTAACTCAAAGGGAGTTTCTGTTGCATTTGCATTTGTTCTGGCTACCATGCTGATCCCTGAGGTTGTTACAGCCCGCCCGCTGTATGAGTTTATGCAGAAGGTAAAGCTGTATGATACATATCCGGGACTTATCCTTCTTTATATCAGTACCGTTATACCGTTTACGGTTCTGATCCTCAGAAACTTTGTCGGTGAGATCCCGATCTCACTGGAGGAGGCAGCTGCTATTGACGGCGCATCTTTTTCACAGAGACTGTTTACGATCGTTCTGCCGCTGATGAAGCCGGCGATCGCTACGGTTTGCATCATCAACTTTATTACCTGTCTGAATAACTTTTTCACACCGTTGTTTTATTCAAATGGTATTCAGGTACTTTCCGTTTCCATTGTACAGCTTCCGTTACGTGACAACATGTATGGAGTTCCGTGGGATCTTGTCAGCTCCATGGGATGGATCATCCTTCTTCCGATCATTATCTTTGTAGCTGTTTTTGAGAAACAGATCATGGATGGTATCATGGCAGGTGGAGTAAAAGCGTAAATATTTTTAAATTTCCAAAAGAGAGGAGAAAACAGATATGTATCAGGCATTTACAGGCGGACTGGGAGGAATCGCACTTGCAAAGCATGGAAAAAGCCGTGCGATCAACGCGGAAAATCCTCATGGAGAAAAAGGCAGAGGCGGTATGGCTGCAAGTCATCTGGGACCATCCAGAAAAGGAAGCCCGTGTCTTAAGGATATTGAGCCGGGAACTGTGGTAACTCTGGCAGAAATGGAAGGACCGGGACAGATCAATCATATCTGGATCACCGTTGATAACAAGACTACAGAGGCAGATTGCTTTGTACTGAGGGATCTTGTGATCCGTATGTACTGGGATGACGAGGAAACTCCTTCCGTGGAAAGTCCTCTGGGTGATTTCTTCTGCTGCGGATTCGGAAGGGAATGTTTTGTAAATTCTGTTCCTGTGGCTGTTGTTCCAAGCAGGGGATTTAACTGCTATTTCCCGATGCCGTTTAAGAAGAAAGCAAAGATCACACTGGAAAACCAGCATGCAAATAAAATACCGGCTTTCTTTTATCAGGTAGATTACTGTCTCTATGATGAGCTTCCGGACGATATTGCTTATTTCCATGCACAGTGGAGACGGGAACGGTTGACAGAAAAAACAAAAGATTATACAATTTTGGATGGAGTAAAAGGAAAAGGCCATTATATAGGAACCTACATGGCACTTACCACACTGGAACGTTACTGGTGGGGCGAAGGAGAAGTGAAATTTTATATTGACGGAGATGAGGAGTATCCGACTATCTGCGGAACAGGAACGGAAGATTACTTTGGAGGTTCCTGGAGCTTTGCGAAGCAGGTAGATGGGAAAACCGTGGAACAGAATTATAATACGCCATATCTGGGATATCCGTATTATTCTGCCCATGACGAACTGATCCATAATTTTTATCACAATGATGACTGCCCGCCAATGCGAGGATTTTACAGATGGCATTTACAGGATCCGATCTGTTTTGAAGAGAATCTCCGCGTTACAATTCAGCAGATAGGTGTCGGATATCGTGGCCTGTTTGAACGACAGGATGATGTGGCAAGTGTAGCATACTGGTATCAGACACTTCCTCATGCACCGTTCCAGCCGTTGATGTCAAAAGAGGACAGATGGCCCAGATAAAAAGGGTGGTAGAGATTGAAAAAACAGATATTTTGCGGAGTATTTGCCCTGGCTCTGGCAGTGACAGGATGTGGAGTCCGGAAGAAGGAGGCTGCATCTGATATTGTACCGGAGAACAGACAGGAACTGACGATCCTTCATGTGGATGCAGGCACAGAGGGCTTTGATTCTTTTATCAGCCAGGCGGAAAAAGATCTTGGAATAGAGATTCATATCGAAAAATGTCCGGCTAATGCGGACAATCGTCAGGCCAAAATAGCAACTCTTCTGACATCGGGAGATGATTCGGTGGATCTGATCACAGTAAATGATGAGATGATATCCGAATTTAAAAATAAGGGATTTCTTTTTCCGCTGGAAGATACCGTTATGACAGAGGAGACAGCGGCGAATTTTCCACAGGAATACCTGAAAGAAATATGCATGTCAGACGGACATATTTTTTCGGTACCGTTCAAAATGGATATCATGGCATTCTGGGTGAACCAGGAATTGCTGGATCAGGCTGGTCTGGACAGACTCTCCTGTCTCAGTGATCTTGAGATCCTTCAGAAAAAGCTTCAGAATACGGGAAAATATGCATACGGGGATGCATGGGAGATTTCTTACATATATAATAGTATCAGCGAGTATGTCGATTTTTTCGGAGGAGATTATACAGACTGGACGGATCCGAAAACAAGAGAAGCGGCAGAATATATGAAGCGAATGCTGGATACAGGGATGATATCAGAGGAGAATCTGATCGACCAGCATGACCAGCTGAATGAAAAATTTATAAACGGCCAGTATGGATGTATGTTCATGTATACTGGTGCGTTGAGTACCTTTCAGAATGCAGGCGTGTATGGAAAAGATAAGCTCCATATGGCACCATTTCCGGAATTTGACGAGAAGGTGACCAATATCGCAACCTGGCAGTATGTACTGAATAAAAATTCTGCGCATAAAGAAGCAGCTCTGAAGTTCCTTCAGTATGTGTCCGGATATGAGGCCAGTAAAAATTACGGACAGCTGACAAAAATGTGTCCGGCAAGACTGGATGTGATCGAGGATAAGAGTCTTGAGCTGGAGGGAATTGAAATGATCCGGCAATATCTGAAAGATTATAAGCTGAAGGCAAGACCACTGTGTGCCGATTCCATAGAAGCTGTTTCGTCCATGGGAACGGAATTTCAGAAATATGTGCTGGGACAGAAAACAGAAGCGGAATTTTTTGCCGGGGCACAGAACTGCATAGACCAGTATTACAAAAAAGCATCGTACTGATGCTTTTTTTGTTGCGAAAAAATAAGAACTTTTTTTCAAAACATATTGACAAATATTTTACATGGTGATATCTTAAAGACTGTAGATGTTAGCACTCCACTAAAATGAGTGCTAACAGATATAAAAAAAGAATCAACATCCGTCAGGAAGAATAAAAAGGAAAGGAGATGGCTTCATGGAAGAGGTGTTGAATGAGCGCAAGCAAAAAATCTTAAAAGCAATCATCAAGACCTATATGGAAACCGGAGAACCGGTTGGCTCCAGGACCATTTCCAAGTATGCGGATCTCAATGTAAGTTCCGCAACGATCCGAAATGAAATGTCAGACCTGACAGATATGGGCTATATCGTCCAGCCTCATACCTCAGCAGGAAGGATTCCTTCAGATAAGGGTTACAGACTTTACGTCAATGAGCTGATGAAGGAGAAGGAAGCAGAGGTTGCAGAGCTGCGAGATCTGATCATTGAGAAGACAGATAAGATGGATAAGGTGCTTAAGAAGGTTGCGAAGGTTCTTGCTTCCAATACCAATTACGCTACCATGGTTTCCGTTCCACAGTACAGTGGCAACAAGATCAAGTTCATCCAGCTGTCGAGAATGAGCGAGCTTCAGCTTGTGGCAGTGGTTGTCAGTGACAACAACACAGTCCGGAACCAGATTATCAATCTGGATGAGGAGATGGATGACCAGACGCTCCTGAAACTGAATCTTCTTCTTAACACCAATCTCAATGGGATCCCGATCCAGGATATAAACCTTGGGATGATTGCCAGGCTGAAGGAACAGGCAGGCAGCCATAGTGGTGTGGTGGCCACAGTTCTGGATGCAGTGGCAGCCACTATTCATGTGGAAGAGGAAGATATGGAGATCTACACTTCAGGTGCAACTAACATCTTCAAGTATCCGGAGCTTGCCGATAAAGAGAAGGCAACGGAGCTGATCTCCGCATTTGAGGAGAAGCATGAACTTGCCGATCTTGTAAAAGAACAGATGTCAGATGGAGAGAATACAGGAATCCAGGTTTACATTGGTGATGAGATGCCGATCCAGACCATGAAGGATTGCAGCATTGTAACTGCCAGATATGAACTGGGTGACGGAATGTACGGAACCATCGGAATCATCGGTCCGAAGCGAATGGATTATGAGAATGTTGTGGACAGTCTGAAGGAACTGAAGAATCATCTGGATGACGTTCTGAAAAAGAAGAAAACTTAGAAAGGCGGTAGAAAAGAAGTGTCGGAGGAAACAAAGAAGAAATCCGAAGAGCAGGAAGCGGAGACAGAGATCCCCGTAACTGATGGAGATCAGGAAGAAAACCTGACACCGGAGGGAGAAGAGCTGCCGGAGGAAGAAACCAAGACTCCAGGCGAAGAAGCTGCCCCAGAGGATAAAAAAGAAGAAAAAAAGACTTCCTTCTTCGGAAAGAAGAAAAAAGATAAATCTGAGCAGAAGGTGGAGGAGCTTACCGATCGCCTGAAGCGAACCATGGCTGAATTTGATAATTTCCGTAAAAGAACAGAAAAAGAAAAATCCAGCATGTACATCATCGGAGCGAAAGAAATCGTTGAGAAGATCCTGCCGGTTGTGGATAACTTCGAAAGAGGTCTTGCACAGGCACAGGAAGGCGATGCTTTTGCAGATGGAATGAAAATGATCTACAAGCAGCTTACCACAACACTGGATGAGCTCGGTGTGAAGCCGATCGAAGCAGTTGGTAAAGAGTTTAACCCGGATTTCCATAATGCAGTGATGCATGTGGAGGATGAAGAGGTTGGCGAGAACATTGTGGTGGAAGAATTCCAGAAAGGTTACACTTATAAGGATTTTGTAGTACGCCACAGCATGGTAAAAGTTGCTAACTGATTAATTGTTAACAAGTTGTAATTTTACAGATACAGACTAAAACAGGAGGAAAAAATCATGGGAAAGATTATTGGTATTGACTTAGGTACAACAAACAGCTGTGTAGCCGTAATGGAAGGTGGAC
>OHAC01000737.1_pt1 | contig 32737 bp, 24 predicted proteins | sample 1577051 | NCBI WGS metagenome assembly OHAC01 (sample SAMEA3541499, study PRJEB24748) | human gut metagenome | biome: human gut; feature: human-associated habitat; material: faeces | place: China | collected 2012 | reverse complement strand
GACTCATATGTGTAACCGAAGGCTCTCTGCATTCTCTGGCGCTCTTCCTTTGTATACTCAGGTACTCTCTGATTAGGAATCTTTAAATCCTTAAGATTTACCATGTATCTGTCAATCCACTCACCATAAGGCTGCTTGTCTGCATATCTCTCCTTGAGCTCATCATCATCTATGATTTTTCCTGCAACAGTATCCACAAGGAGCATCTTTCCCGGGCGGAGACGATCCTTTTTCACAATCTTTGTAGGGTCAATCTCAAGTACTCCGACCTCAGATGAAAGGATAAGATAATCATCATCTGTCACATAGTAACGTGATGGACGAAGTCCGTTTCTGTCAAGCACTGCTCCGACTAAATCACCATCTGAGAATACGATTGAAGCCGGACCATCCCATGGCTCCATCATTGTAGCGTAATACTGGTAGAAATCCTTCTTCTTCTGAGTCATGATTGAATTGTTTGCCCATGGCTCAGGAATCATTATCATAACGGCAAGTGGAAGCTCCATACCACTCATTACCAGGAATTCAAGCGCATTATCAAGCATTGCTGAGTCAGATCCTGCCGCATTGATAACCGGCAAAACCTTCTGGAACTCTTTTTTAAGCTTTGGAGACTCCATGTTCTCCTCACGTGCTGACATCTTGTCAGAGTTTCCAAGAATAGTGTTAATCTCACCATTGTGCACGATAAATCTGTTTGGATGAGATCTCTCCCAGCTTGGGTTTGTATTTGTAGAGAATCTTGAATGTACTGTGGCGATTGCTGACTCATAATCAGGATCCTGTAAATCCATGAAGAACTGTCTGAGCTGCTCTACAAGGAACATTCCCTTATATACTATTGTTCTGCTTGAGAAGGAAACCACATATGTATTGTCGTTTGACTGCTCGAAAACACGTCTTGCAACATACAGCTTTCTGTCAAACTCAAGTCCTCTCTCAACATCCTCAGGTCTTTTTACAAAGCACTGCATGATGCATGGCATACAGTCTCTGGCTTTTTTAGAAAGCTTATCAGGCTCTGTAGGCACTTCTCTCCATCCGAGAAATTCAAGACCTTCCTTCTCCACGATAACCTCAAGCATCTTCTTTGCCTGAATAGTCTTGAACTCATCATTAGGGAAGAAAAACATTCCCACACCGTAATCTCTCTCGTCTCCAAGCTCTATTCCAAGTGGCTTTGTAACCTTCTTAAAAAACTTATGAGAAATCTGAAGCAGGATGCCTACACCGTCTCCGGTCTTACCATCAGCGTCTTTTCCGGCTCTGTGCTTTAAGTTCTCAACAATCTTTAAAGCATTCTCGACTGTCTCATGTGTTTTGATACCTTTGATATTTACTACTGCACCAATTCCACAGTTATCATGCTCGTAGCGAGGATCATATAATCCCTTAGCTGTGGCTGTGCTTTCATTCCATTGTTTACTCATAGGTTCTTCCTTTCCTAGTGTAAATTTGTTAACGGATAACTTATTAAGAAGTGAATCATTTCCTGTTTATGATTTTACAACGATGAAAGCCCAATGTAAATAGTTTTTTTCTCGCTATTGTCTGATTATTTGATAACTTAATATTATAAAGTTATTTTTCTGACTATAATTGTATTTTTATCTTATTTATAAGGATGGGCACAGCGAGGTGATTGATGTGAAGGGCATGGCAACACCGGAGGCCAAATTGAAGCGCAAGATGTTTTTGTATAAGTACCCGGATGAGAATTTGCTCTGGGTCAAGAAAAGTGGAAAGCACTGGAAAGAGTGCTGATTGAAGGGAGTTCGTTATATGGAAATCAAGAAGAATATCACCGTGCAGGAGCGCGTGGACTTTGTGAATTTTGTTGTGGCCAGCTGTGAGGTGGAGAACCGCCATGTTCCGGCATTGTTTGATTATACGTGGCGTGCTGGTGTTGTAAAGTATTTTGCACCGGAGGCATGGGAAAAGCTGGGTGACCAGGATGACATTTGTGATTTTGTGTACAGCCGTGATGGCATTGAAATTGTAGAGCACCCGGATATTGCCGAGGTCACCGCTGGCCTGTATGAGGCTTGCCAGGAAGAGATCAAGAACCGCCGCGAGGAGTTTATGGAAGTTTACCGCAATGTAGCCCACCCTGACCCGCTGGACCGTGTGGCTGAGGCGTTTGAGGAGATTGCCAGCGGCATCAAGAGCTTGAGCGACCCGGATATGCTGGTGGAGATTGCTAAGAAGGCAGGGTTGACGGGGAAGGAGCCGGAGCATAGGGAGCCGGTGGTTCTGGATGTAGTGAAGAAGGAGTGATTGCGGGTGGCGACTGAAATATCAAACCTTGCTGCTTTGGAAAAAGAGCTGAGACGGCGAACCAATAAGGCTTTACATGGAAAATGCACAAAGCAAGTAAAAAAATGTGTTGCAGATCATGCCCAGAAGGAAGTGTACAAAACTTATCAGCCACGAGAATATGACAGACGCTACAGCTTGACCGACGAATCTGAAATTGTAGCAGAAAATGGCGATTGTACGCTGGAGGTTAGGAGTGTAGCAGAGATTGATACACCCGTTGTTCCTGGATATTCTCCGCAATCTGAAGGGCTAACAGCTCTTGTTGAACAGGGTGCGTATCCGCTCTTTGGCAAAAAAGGCAGATCCCCGTTCTTAGAAGGACGAAGATATATGCTGCATGCGAAAAAAGAGGTACATCAAAAAGGAACGAAAGTACACGAAGCAATACTGCAGTCGATAAAGAATGAATTTCCTGACAACTGACAACCGGACGAGGGCTTTGGCCCTTGTCATGAGCGCCTGAATTATCGGGCGTTGGTGAAAGGGGCCAAACCGACTGCTTTGAAGGAGGAGTTACTATGGCGGAGGATTTAAGAATCAAACTGAAGGTAATGCCTGACACATCAGAGGTCAGTACAAAAATTCGGGCGCTTGAGCAGAGTGAAAAACTGAAGATCAAGGTTGACCCGCAGTTTGATATTACGAACATTGATAAGCAGACCAAGCGGATTTATAACGCCATTGCAGGCGGCGTGAATAAATATGCTGCTGACATTATGGGGTCTATCAAGACTGTCATTGGCACGATGGATCTGTATCAGGGTGCTATGGAAGATGTGATGACCATGCTGAAAACCGGCAATATCACACAGGAAAACTACACTAAATCGCTGGATAAGTACAATAGTGTCATGACACAGACTCTGGCATTGAGCAGAACCTTTAGCATGATGAATAAAAACATGCAGACTGCCCAACGTGAAGACCCTATATACAACACGCTACGAGATCAAGAGAAAAATCTGTCTGCACTGAAAAAGGCCGCTGCAAATAATAAGGCAGTTGTTGCCGAGGTTCAGAAAGATATTCTAAACACTTTAAGCGCAGGAGATTACACACAGGCGTTTGACGAGTCGCAGGTAAAAGAAGCATTTTCTAATATTACGAATGCAATTACTTCTGCTGCAACAAAATCCGGTGCTGAAATCAAAAATACCATTGAAAAGATCAAAGACAGTGATGCTCAGGTCATTGTAGATATGATGAAAGACCTTTACGAGCAGTATGACAGGGATATTGGTGCTGATGTTTTTGAAAATTACAACGGTAAAGGTGCAAAGAGCGTTCAGGCTGCAGATTTTCTGCGTAAAATGTACGCAAGCAAGTTTGGAGACAAGAACGTCTTTTCTGACATTTCTAAAGAGTATGAAATTGGCGGTAGGCTAATCAAAGATACGATCCAAAAGTTGTATAGCGACATTGGGTCCAATGTAGAACTTGTAAACCAGACCGACGATGAAGACGTGCTGAAGGTCTACGCCAAGAATATTTCTGACGACTTTAACCTGATCATGACTGTTCTCACCAGTGGATCCAAGGATATCGGCGCTGAGTTTGACAAGGTGCTGTCTAATATACAGACAACCATGTACGAACGTGGCGGTGAGATTGCCCGCGAAACTGTAGAGGGCAGTGCCAAACAAATTGGCGAAGTTGCCAGCGGTATTATGAAGGGTACGCTGAAACAGACTCAGAAAGAAGTGGAAGACGACGCTGAAAAGATGAAGGATAGTGTCATCAGCATCGCCACTGAGATTCAGTCTGGTTTAAAGACGGCTATTTCTACACCGGCAAAAACTGAGACGGATTATGATACCGGATTCTTGATGTACATGAGTACGTACAAGAGCAAGATCGAAGAATTTTCCAAAAGCATCAAGTCTATGTTCTCCGGTATAGACACGAGTAAGCTGGACGATTCTACACGTCAGCGCGTTGAATCAGTTCTGAACGTCATGCAGAAACTTGATGAGACGATGAACGATATTGATGGTAATGTCGGCAAGAAGATGAATGCTGATATTTATTCTAAGTTCATCGACAACATCAAAAATGTATCTATTGGCATCGATCAGGTCATTTCCGACATCAGTGATATGACTTCGCAGAACTTTGAAAAGATCAGTTTTGGTCAGTTGACTACGCAGGACATTGAAGCTGGCAATGAACTGCTCACTTTAATGAATCAGATCATCGAGCGGCAGACCAGTTTGACATTGGCTAAACGTGGCACTCTTAAAGTCGAAGAAGAGATTATTACAACCGCGAAAAATGAGAAAACGCGCCTTGATGATATGGTGAAAGAGGCCATGTCGTCTGTCAGGCAGCTTGAGGCCGCGCAACAGGGTGTTCAATCGAATACAAACAGCGCAAAATCCGACGCAGAGGAACTTGCCAATGCCATGAGCAAGATGGAAGTCTCCAAGCTGAAAGCACTGTTGACTACGATTACCAACTTTGTAAATAAACTAACATCGGATAATGCCAAGCTCAAAGATGTCGGCGGCACACTGCAACAGTACAAGGACGCACTTGATGGGCTGAAAACAGGCGTCGATATTTACAAAGATGCGATTAGCAGTCTTACGAAATTTTTCACTGAGGAAGCTGTAGTCATTAGCGCTGTTGGTAAGACTTTGAATGATGCAACTGTCGTACAGGGCGATAAATCTAACAAGGACACGCAAAAGAACAAGGCAAAAACAACGAACCCTGTCACCAGAGCAAAGAGCTATGTAAAAGATGCGCAGGCTGCTGCTGAGCAGATTATTGCGGCGCTGGATACCACTGATGAAACACTTGGTCAGATTGTAGCCAAGCTGCAGGGTGTGGCTGCTACCGGCGCACAGTTAGCAGGAAGCGCACAGACTCTTGATAAGGCTCTTGATCAGGTCGAGAATGCCAGCAAGGCTAAGATAGAAACCGGCAAAAAGAGCACCGATAAGGGCAAAAAGAAAACGACCTCCAAGACAAAATCTGTTGAAGGAAACAAGATCCCGACGCAGCAGGATGTCAATAAGGAGGTCAGCCAAGCAGCGAAGCAGTTTGCAGCCTCGATTGAATATGTGCTGAAGCAGGTTGTCGCGGTGCTTGAGGATACGAGCGCGTTGCAAGCAAAGGTCGACGCTATTACAGCTAAATCTGATACGGTACAGGGTAACAAGGATACGATTGTCAATGCGTTCAACGAGCTTGTCACTGTCTTTGACTCTTTGAATGCTGCTGCTGATAGCATCCAGGCAAGTATGGCAGGCTTGCTGAAGCTGCAGGGTATTGCTGACAAGGTCAACATGACCGACTTTGCAAAAGTTATCAATGATGCAATCACAGAGCAGCTTGGGAAGATCAGTCAAACTACTAAGGCAGCTACGCGCAGGGCGGCGACTGTTACTGGTACGCAAAAAGAATCTATTGCCTTTGATAAAAAAATGGTAAGCGCAACAGAAACCAGAAAGAAGGCCAACGATGTACTTGATAAATACAATAGTTACGCTTCGTCTAACACCGCAAAATCTGAAATTGTAGCCCTTGCAAATTCTGTATCTGATTTGTTGGAAAAATCACGCGAATTACGTGGACAAGTAATTGCTGACTCCAGCAATGTTGCTATTGTTGAAGAATACGACAATGCAATCCAAAGGCTTGGAAAATCGGTCGATGCTTTGGAAACAAAAATACAGAAGGCTGGGTATTCTGTAAGTGATAGTTTGCAAAAAGACTTTGCAACGCAGCTTGGAGATAAAGATCGAGTTGTTGGTTCGTTACAGAGCTTGCTTGCTGGATTTAACAACAATACTGGTATTGGTGCAGGATTGCAAAGCAGCAAGGATTTTGTCACGAATATTCAGGAAGTCATTGCTGCTATAAGCAATATTAGTTCTGAGCGTGATGTCGAAGAATTTTTGTCTGGCAAGTTGTTCACGGATATGCGTACAAAGGCAACAGCTGCTGGATATGGTTTGAACAGTCTAGCCGATATTATTACATATGTAAGAAAAGAGTTTGTTGACGCATCGTATGCAGCAGAGAAGTTTGAAAACGCGCAAGAAAACATTAACAATGCGACAGAAAAGCGAAAAGCAGCAAACGACCTGTTGAATCGATATGATGAATTTTCTAAAAACATACAGCCAAATGCAGAAATGCAAGATCTTGCAAAGTCTATTGAAGATCTGTTAGGAAAAGCCAGAGAACTGCGCGGGCAGGCAATGTTTGATCCCAATAATGTGAATGTAGCAAAAGAATACTATACAGTTATAGTACAGTTGACCACAGCTATGAACAAATTGGAATCAAAGATGGACAGTGCCAAGAATAAGGCGGATGATTCTTTACGAAACCAATACAATAATGTGAACTCCAGAATCACCGAGATTGATAAGGCGATGAATGCTTATAAAAACAATCTTGGCAACGCACGCGATAAAGGCTTTGATGATTCGGCCTTTATGCGCTTGATGAACGGTGATAGTTCTACTGGGTATGTTGGTATCCGTGAGGCGTTGAAAAATGTCATTGACAGTGGAGATTATACACAGCTGACAGGCGTGTTCCAGCAGTTTGCCAATGAATTGTCGGAGTCCGGTACAGCCGCTAAGAATCTTGCCGAGTTTATGGCATTGGTAAGCCGCAGGATCAATCAGGCAAAGCAGAGCGCTAAGGAGTTCAATGACGAACAACAGGCAAGGCTGAACGAGAACTCTTGGGGAAAGAGCATGCAGAATACAATGTATACTGCGGAGCGTTATTTTAAGAATAATAGCGCTATCTCTAAGAATGTGGAGGCTTATGCTAAGTTTACGGACTTCTTTAATTCGTGGAAGCCGAAGATTGAATCTAAAGAGTTTACAAAAGACAACGCCAATGAAATGTCCAAGGCATGGTCTACTCTGAAAAAAGAGATTCAGGATGCTGGACTGGAAACGGACACTTTAGCTGTCAAGCTCAAGAAGCTGTTTGAGGTCAACATCAAGAGCCAGCTGGCAAATCAGGTGATCAATGCGTTTCAGCAGGGGCTGCGTCAGGTGTATCAGAATGTTGTGGACATTGACAGCGCCATGACCGAGCTGAAGAAGGTTACGGATGAGACGAGCGGAGCATACAGTAAGTTCCTGAGTGAGGCCGGAGATAGAGCTAAGAATCTGGGTGTTAGCATTAGTGATGTTGTAAATGCTACAGCTGATTTTGCCCGACTGGGGTATAACCTGGAAGATGCAACGCAGATTTCTGATTCTGCTGTCATGTTCAAGCAGGTAGGAGACGGTGTGCAGAGCATGAATGACGCAACATCTGACATTATCTCTGCAATGAAAGCATTCAACATCGAAGCTGACAAATCCTTAACGATCACAGATCGCTACAATGAGGTGGGTAATAGCTTTAGTATAACTTCCGCAGGTGTGGCGGAGGCATTGAAGCGTTCGGCCTCGTCTTTGCATACTGCTGGCAACGACATTGACCAATCGATCGGTATGATTGTTGCTGCTAACGATGTTGTCCAGGATCCAGACTCCGTAGGCGCTGGGCTGCGGGTGATTGCATTGAGAATTCGTGGTGCCACGTCCGAGCTTGAATCAATGGGTGAGGAAACTGACACTGTGGTTAAGAGCACAGCCAAATTGCAGGCTGAAATCAAGGCCATATCTGGTGTGAATATTTTGGAAAGTGACAATGCTACATTCAAATCTACATATCAGATCATGGACGAACTATCTGCTAAATGGTCACAGCTGTCTGACATCCAAAAAGCCACTCTGACGGACAAAATCGCTGGCAAAAACCGCGCCAATATTTTCTCTAGTATGATGGAGAACTGGGAAGACGCCAAAAAGGCAATGGAAACTTCTAAAAATAGCGCAGGCAGTGCAACCAAGGAATTAGACACCTACCTCTCCAGTATAGAGGGCAAGCTGTCCAGATTCCAAGCTACCTTCCAGTCCTTCTCGTCTGATGTACTTGATAGTGGAGTTGTTAAAGGTTTTATTGATATGGGAACGGCCGCGCTTGATTTTGCGGACGGATTAGTTAAAGCGGGAGATGCGATGCCGACGATTCTTACGGCGTTTTCTGCAGTTGCATCTATGACAAATACCAAGGCCGGTGTAAATATGCCCACTTACGCAACGGGAATAGCTGCGTAGGATGCAACCTTGGTGTATAAAATACCCAAATTGCTGGGAAAGGCTAAGAGCCGTGTAACCAAAACAGGGGAGTAATCCCATGTGAGAGTGCCGAAAGGCTGAAACAACAACACGGATGCGATATGCTGAGATAAAAGCTGTAGTCGCATAAGTTGACATACAAAAGAATAACCGTCGGGCGGCACCTACGGCGAAAAAACTACCCGCTGTCATAATGACGGCGGGCTTTAATATTTTATGTCAGCTTATGCGGCGGCAGTGCTAAGTCGCGCAAACAATGCTTAATCAGCAGCCGGAGACCCGTGCAGTTTACTGCACAGATGGAGGGTGTGACCTTTGGGGTTCTGGTTCATCGACTGTATGGGTAGCCATATTCTACGGCTTAGGCCGGATGGGAGGAAAGACAGTCAGAACATCGTGGGAAAGTCACGAGAAGGTTATAAGAAATACGAGACCGCCCCACACGGAGCGGTCTTTTGTTGTTTGTAAGGGGGATGATTTTATGATTACAATTACAGGTGATGCAAAAGAAATTGCTGAATTTATAGCAGCTTTGCAAAAATGTACTGAAAACAAAGAAGCACGCACCAATACATATGGAGATACCACGTGTGATACTTGGCATATGAACACGTCAGTTCAAAATATCTGGTGAGTTCACCCATGTTGTCCCATCGTTTCTTATCACAAGAATATTGCAATTCTCGCTAACTGTTTGATTTATTTTGCCGTAGTATTGTATTTTTGCAATAGTGCTGTTTACAAAACGCAAGTAATTTATAGTGTCTTGGAGCGGGAGGTTTGCATGGTCATGCTTGACCATATTGACGATTTCTGAAGCTAATTTTGATTCACCAAGATATGTATATCCATTTCCTAGTGCATCTGTATCTTCCTTAATTATATTTGAAATAGAATCTAACACAAAAACATGTCTTTTACCATTTTCTATACCAGCTATAGCCGTAAAAACAACCGCATTATCATCATGTCTTACGATTTTATCCATGACATAGCGGATTTCTTCTTTAAGAGCTGTGTGAGTAGATGGCATATTTCTAATTGTTTCTAATATAACTTCGGATGTACAAGCATTATCTTTAAGCACAGAATTCCCAACATAAGCAATACCATGTCCTGTTTTTGTTACAAATATCTTTTGTTCGTTATCTGTTGCAACGAATGAGTCTGATTCGTTGTTTTTTATATTTGTGACAGTTAGTGTCAGTCGTTTATCGGCTGACATGACTATCCCATGTTGATTTGCTAAAACCATTGCCAGAGACATAGTATCACATCCTTATAAATTACCACTCATACCCGCAAGAGTTGCAATGGAACTGGTGCTTGACTTTCTGGGAGAAGATCCCAAATAAGCCAACACTAGCCGCTTTGGAGAGACCGGAAATTTTCTTGGTGTTGGTACTACCACATGGGCACTTACTTTTCAAACGGAGAAACACCTAATTCTTCAATTTCTTCATCCGTTGGTTCCGGTTCATTAGGACATATATGACTAAAGAAATTATAAGTGCCCCATGGCTGACCTTCTTCTTCGTCTATATATCGAACTATTTCTGTTTCAAGTATTTTTATGTCAGAATTTTGTTCCTGAGCAACTTTTATGAGTGGAAGATTTATTGCTTGCTGTATACAAAGCATCCTGCTTTTTTTGCCAAATGAAAAGAAGTATACAAAACCACAGTCTTGCTGTACAAAATAGGAATTCGTAATGTCTAACTTCCCAAGTTCCGCTTCGTTTGTTTTTATAAACATTCTCGCAACGGGATTGTCATATAAGTATGAGGCAGGGTAGCGATACCAGCGACATTTACTGCGATGCGTATATACGGTAATGCTTGTCAAAAAATGAGCAGCTTGGTCAAAAAACATATTAAAGCAACCTTTCTAAGTCATGCTGGATTTTTGTTAAATCCTTGATACAATCTTCAATGGCGTAATTATTGTCAGTAGGATTTTTATAAAATGCAGCCCACTTTACAAGAAAATCATCAACATCTTTATGTTCAGATACTTTTTTCAAAGTGCTAAGTCTTTCCGAGATGGAGCACAATTTTTGAAAGAAGTTATTGATATACACATTAGCGTCTTGCAGCGAGTTGCCAAGGTTTATCTGTGTCAATGCTTCCTTGATATCATCAATCACATCCCGTATTTCCGGCTCCATCCGCATAGTTTCTTTTGTAATAGCAATATTTTTGTCTACACGATCTATTTTACGGAGGGAAGCGATAGTAAGACCGAATTCAATACACGATATGATACTGAATAAACTAAACCCTATAAATGTATTATTCCATATGTCTATTAAAAACTGTGGCATATATTTACACATCCTATTTAGCATATAAGGAGGAATTTAATGGATTATAGCAAACCAATAAAATCATTGGCACAGGCTAATGATGTAACGGAAGAGCTTTGGAAAGAAATTGATAACTATTGTAAATCAAAGCATCCATTTGATGATCCAGAAACTTTTGAGTGCTGGGTAAAAATTGTACGACTATCTGCAAAATTGCGTGCTTATGATTTGCGGAAATTGCGTAGATTCTAATCACCACTCGTAGCCGCATGTTTTACATCTAAATTGGTGCTTAACTTTCTGACTGAATATTCCAAAGAGTCCTACACTTACACCTTTAGATAGTGCGGAGATCTTTTCTGTGTTGGTGCTGCCACATGTGGGGCAGGTAATGGTGGGATGACCGTAGTAGGCGGCGACATCGCGCTTGCTTTGTTCCTTGAATTCTTGGTAGTCCTTTTCTTCTTTGCGTTCACGCTCGTTGAATTTTGACTTGCTGAAGCGTGGGTCGTTAAAGACGTATTTTTGGCGAATGTATTCGGTTGTCATGATACCCATACGCTCAATATCGCTATTTGCGTCCTCTGTAAGATATTTGCGCCGCGCTGGCTCTGGTAATTTTCTGATATCATTTTGGATTTCGCTGATTTCATCACGAGAGACAATGATTACATTTTCATTGCCACAAAATTCACAAACGGGGAATCTATCCGTTGTATCAGACCATTCACCGCATATTGGACACACATAGTCAATTTCGCTACTCATAATGTTAGCCTCCATTGTTGTTTACGATACATAACCTTGTATCCTATTATATCACACTATAATGGGATATCAACAAAAGATATTAACACTTTTCGGAACAACTGGAGATAGTGAGCAGTTCGGAAAAACGAGATTAACTATTGCAGGTAATACAATAGATGAAATCAGTAAAGCCTTGAAAGATTTAGGAACGCAGAAGATTGATTTCACTACAGACGGATTGTCTACTAATCTTAGTCGTGCAAAAACTGATATAAGCGCCATCTTCAAACTAATAACACAGGGCAGCACTGAAACAAATGCACAACTGCAAGTTGATTTAGCCGCAATCCAAAAGTATATGGATAAAGTTGCTGATAAGGGACCGCAAAAAGCACTACAACAGTTTGACAAAATCATGGCGAACGCTTCTGCCCAGGCAAAAGTTTATGTCAAGCAAACAGATTCGGCAGCACTCTCAACTACGGCATTTGCAGAATCTCAGCAGCGGCTTGCAAAAATTTCTAACACTGTTGTTGGCGGCCTAAAAAGTATTGGCGCTGGCTTGCTTTCTATGGGAGTAACCTTAGCTGTGTCTGCTGCGCTTAACGCCGTGGTTAAAGCGATCTATAATGCTGCAACGGCAGAAAAGCGCTATCGTGAAGCGGCACTTGACTCGGCAACTGCTGTGAATGAACGCATACAGGATACGCAAAGCTACATTGACCAGATCAAAGAACTCAGAGAAGCCCTTGATGACGGAAACTTGACCGAAAACGAGGCATACGAGACACGGAAAAAGCTGATCGGTGTACAGGATGAGTTGTCAGCGAAATATGGCGATGAGTTAAATGGCATCGACCTTGTCAATGGAGGTCTTGAAAAACAAATCGGGTTGTTGGATGAAGCGGCTAAGAAAAAGGCGAACGCATTCTTGACCGAGACTGATAAGGACAGTGAAAACAATCAGCGTGCCATTGAGACCGCACAGCGTAACATGTCTCGTTTTGACACATACGGATCCAGCGTAAACAATCTTACCTCTAGCGACCTGCAAATACTCGAAAAGTATGCTGCCGCGAATGGTTTTAAACAAAACACATATAAAAACAGCAATGGTGAGAAATTCTCTATTGATATCGCATTCCAAGGCGACGCTTCTGGAGCAGAAAAGGCATATAACGATTTCTTAACAGATGTTCAAAGCGATAGAACGCTAAGCCAAAATATTAAGGATTCAATTACTGAACAGGGCAAGGCGTGGTTACAGAACATTCAGGAAATCACATCTGCCAATGAGGAGCTTGCGCAGCAGGCAGCTAAGTATCAGATTCAAACAACTACTGCATACAATGAACTGTATGAGAATTTGGCGCAGGCACAGAAGGACTACAACGAAGCTGTAGCAAAAGATGATGATATTGCAATTAAGAAAGCTGTAGAAGATGGTAAAAACGCCATTGGTGCAATACGGAGTGCTGCATTTAACCAAAGTGAAAACGATTATCATACCGATCTTTCTGATGCTAACAATGCTTACATCAAACAGTACATGAATGCACAGGCCGACCAGCTGGAAGAGTCCACCAAGCTCAAGGCTGCGCAAATCGGCTTAAATGCTGCCATTAAGGATGGGTCGGCTGTGCTGACCGACTATCTCAACATCACCGAAGAAGATGCAAAAAGAACCGTTGATACGATCAAGTCCAGCGTGCAGAGTCTTAACGGACTGGACGATCTTGATTTGGCTGATATTGGCAGCTTGGAGAATGCCGGTACAGAAGTTACTGCTTACACCAAAGAACAGGTACAGGCTTACGACAACATGAAGTCGGCCGCGGACTCTCTTGGCATTTCCATGAGTGACCTGATCGACATTTTGGTTAAGGCGGGACTTGTCACCGGTGAGAGCATCAAGTACACCAACGAGTTCACCACCAATGCACTTTCTGCGGCGACCAATGCTACGAAGGCAATCAGCCTGGTTACGGCAGCGATGCAGAGCCAGAGCACAACGGCGGGTGTTTCCAGCGACAGCTACTCTGAGCTGATCAAAGAGCAGGGCGAGTACGCTGCTGCGCTTGATTTTGAGAATGGCTATGTGAAGCTGAACACCGACATGGCTAAGAAAATCACACAGGCCAAGATCGACGAAGCCGAGGCCAACATCAAACTCGCTTACAGCCAGAATCAGATGAAGTACAGCCAGGTCAAGGCTGACTTGGAAGCACTGAACACTGCAGTGCAACAGAATGGCAAACTGGAAGGCGAGAATGCAGAGCAGGTTGAAAAGGCACGTGCCGAGCTGGAGGCCCAGAGTAAGCAGCTACGCGAAAACTGCCGCAACCTGCAGATGCAGTACAGCCTGCTTGTGCAGAACAGCGGTGCGTATCAGGATTGGGTCAATGCGCAGAACGCGACCGAGTCCGGCGATATGTATGATAGCATCATCAATGCTAAGAAGGCGATTGCGGAGGGCTTGAAGAACGGCAAAATTGGCACTGAAAAGTTCAAGGCTGCTGTCGAGCTGACGATCCCTGACGACTATCAGGGCGATATTGCCAAGTACATGAAGCGCCTGAACCGCTACTTTAAGCAGGCCAGTGATGGCAGTGCTGATGCAAGTGGGTTGAACAACTTCCTGAAAGACTCGATCAAGGCCGGTCTTATGAGCAAGGATGCCAAGGACCAGATTACGATTGCAGCCAATAAAACCACAAAGGACTTTGCGGATGCGCTCCACCTTTCGATGGAGGATGTGCAGAGTATTTGGGGTGAGCTGCAGGAGTACGGCTGGGAGTTTGACTGGGGCAGCCTGCTGGGCAACCCGGTTGACAACCTGCGTATGCAGATCGACGATATCCAGGACCAGATGGACGCCTTGGGCGAAGGCGCGGAGAACAGCCCTGTCTGGCAGGCACTGAATGAGCAGTTGACCGATCTGAAGGAAAAGCTGAAAGAGACTTTCTCCAGCGCAGATGCCAGCCAGATCAACCAGAGCATTGAGGATATTATCGACGAGGCCAAGAAGGCTAACGGTCAGCTCACGGACAGCCAGGCTGATGCGCTGTACGCGATGGGGCGCGTGCAGAACATGTACGACCTTAAAGAGGCGCAGGACAAGCTTACCGAAGCGCAGAAGGAGTACAATGCTGCCGTAAAGGAAAATGAGCAGTCTGATGGTGAATACAAAGACATGAGTGGTGTTGCCACAGAGCTTCAAAATGCGCAGGATCAGGTAACGAAGCTTACGCAGGCGAAGGAAAAGCTTGGTGAGCCGACCCCTATCGAGATCCAGACATTTGCTGTGAAGTATGCCGCAGGTGAAATTGATGGTATTCAGCACGACGCGAAGGAGACCACAGAGATGCTGGCCAACATCGGCTGCTCGGTTGATACCACACAGGCACAAAGCGATATCGAAACACAGAACCAGATGGCTGACGAGTTCAGAAATAAGTTGGACAATGTCCCAGTAACGCTTGATACCTCTACTTGCGAGACGAAAATCTCCACTGTAAGCAAGGCACTTGATGGGCTGAAGAAGGATATTCCTGTTACGCTGAATTTCGGCATTAAGGGGACACTGATCACCGGTATTGCAGATGGGCTACGGTACAGTAAAGGTGGTGGCAGCAGCAAGACGAAGGGCACAGGCCATGCTGCCGGTACTCCGAACGCGCCTGGCGGTAAGACGCTTGTTGGCGAAACTGGCAATGAGCTTGTCGTGAACCCGCACACCGGCAAATGGTACACTGTTGGCGATAATGGCGCTGAGTTCGTAAACCTGCCGCATGGTGCAATCGTGTTCAACCACGAGAAAACGCAGCGGCTGCTGAAGAACGGCTTTGTTGGCGGCTATGGTGATGCGCTTGTAAGCGGCAACGCTATGGATGCAGGAAGCCCGGGCGTTGGTTCGTTTGTTGGCACAGCTGGCAACAACTATATGCCCGGCAAGAACCCGCTGGTCAAGAACACCTACAAGGCCACCAAGGCCAGCACTAAGGCAACTAAGGATAACTCCAAGGCCCTTGAAGAGAACAAAAAGGCCCTTGAGAAGCAAAAAACCGCGCTGGAAAAGCAGAAAACTGCCCTTGAGAAAGAGTCTAACAAGCTGAAGATCTATGGCCAGGCTGCACTTGACGAGATTGAAAAACGTGAAAAGGCACTGAACAAGGAGAAAGAGGCGCAGGATAAGGCGTTTGAGGCTGAAATCGAGGCGCTGAACAAGAAAAAGACGGCATTACAGAAGGCCAATGACGAGGAGGATCGTGCTATTAAGTTAGCAGAACTCAAGGACGCATTGGAGAAGGCGAAGGCCAACCGGACGGTTCGCATCTACAATAAGAATCAGGGCTTTACCTGGGCGGCAGATCAGGAGGCTGTGAACGAGGCGCAGACCAACCTTGACGAGCAGCAGCGCGATTGGCGCAACGATAATATCCTACAGGCTGTTGATGACGAGATCGATAAGATCAATGAGCTGAAAGACGCCTATGATAAGTCCATCGAGGCACAGATTGCTGACCTTGATGACATGAAGGAGAAGTGGAACGAGGTTATTAGCCTGATTGGCACAAGCTGGGAGGATTATCAGCTTGGGCTTGCGGCTGCGGCACACTTCAACGACATGACGCTTGACGGTATGGCTGGCGACCTTGTTGGCTATAAGGACGATGTTCTTGCCAACATGAAGGAAATCGGCGGCGTGACTGACCAGATCGATTCCATCACAGAGTCTATCGAAAAGCTTGAGGAGGCTATCAGTGATGCGAAGGATGCTGCGAGTAGTGGCGGTGGTTCTGGTGGAAGCGATTCCAGTGCAAGTTTTGGCGCTGATACAGGTGCAGATGTTGAGACTGATTCCGATTTAAGCCAAGATACACAAGATTTGCTTGATAAGCTAGAAGAACTTCGTGAGGTATATTCTGGACTTGGCAAAGATACAGACGATTTAAGCGAAAAACAGCGTGGATTGGTTGATACTATTGCTAATTTGACCGAGGGCACGAAAGCGCATTTTAACGCTGTAGACGAGCTTGGCACAGTACAGCAAACAACAGCCGATAAGCAAGCGCTGATGCGTAATATTTTGTGTGAGTACATGACCACACTTTCTCAGTGTACTGATCTTACAGCTGAACAGCGTGCTGAACTCACACAGGCCATGGACGATATTGTCAACAGCTATTCCGGCGGATATGATACTATTGATGAATTGATTCAAGGTTATAACGATACTCTTATTGAGAGCGGAGATATGACTAATGAGTCTTATCAACAGCAACTTGAAAATCTGCTTGAATTTGCGGACCAGAATCAGACATCCTACGATACAATCGCAGAAATTCTTAATTCCAATTTTGAAGCAGTTGCGGAGAACACGGCTTTAACTTACGGGCAAAGACAGTCTCAAATTGCGAGTCTGGTAGACTTGGCAAACCAGTATGGCGTAAGCAGCGATGATATTATTAACCACCTTGCTAACATTGCCACGCAGGAGCAGTATGCGGCAGAGAGTACCGATATTACTCATGCGGCCATGATGACAACCGTCCAGATGGCATGTGTTGAAATGGGTGCAAGCTATGATTCTCTTCGTACAAAAATTGAGTCTGTAACTCAGGCTCAGCAGAAGATGATTGAAGCCATTGGTAAGGCCGACTTTAATACGCTAATGCCTATGGGCACTGCTACAAGTCATGGCAATAAAATTCAGTGGGGCAAACCGAACTTTGACCCTCTGCAACATGCCACCGGTGTTCTGAACTCGCCAACCACGCACATCGCCATCACTGACGAGAAAGGCCCCGAGATCAAGATGCGCAAGCCGAGTTTCGGCCAGTACAGCCTGATCGAAAAGGGTAGCAGCGTTATCCCGGCACAGCCGAGTGCAAACCTGTGGAAGTTTGGTCTTGACCCGGAAAGCTTTATTGCATCGCATATGAGCCAACGGAGTATCAAGAGCGCTGAGATCGCGCAGCCGAATGTTGGTAGCGGCGTAACTGTGAGTGTTGGTGATATCCAAATGTACGGTGTCAATGATGTAGAAAGCTTTGGCCGTGTGATCCATGACCGTGTAAGCGGAATTTTTGCACAGGAATTTAGCAGGCGATAATTTTTAAGGTTTGATTTATAGTGGAGTGCGGACGGTGCATTTGTGCCGTCTGCGGGTGAGTGGTGGGTAATACAAAGTAGAATGCAAAATATAAGGGAGGTGGCCACGCTGAACAAGCAAGATATTGATGCGCTGAGAGAACTGGCCGCACAGATACGCAGAGGATGCCAGCAGCTTATCAACCGTGCAAGCTATGACAGGACTTCGATTGGGCAGGTCACGGCTGTGAATGGCGGTGGGCTGTACACGGTGGCCGCGTTTGGGGGAAAGTATACTTTGCCATACAAGACATATATTCCGGTGGGAACGGTTGTCCGTGTGAAGGTACCGCAGAATAACTGGAAGGACATTTACATCGAATCTACGGAGTAAAAATGCGCAGCTGTGATAAACACTGCCGCGCAGGACTTGACAATATATCCATTACTATGATAAAGATATGCTGAAGAATTAAATAACGATTGAATCCAATCTATACCGCTCAGTGGTCGTTTTGACTGCTGGGCGGCTTTTTGTTTTGTTAAAAAGGAGAGTGATGAGAGTGGCACAGCCGGTGCTTTATATTATCCCATCGTTTGATGCCGCTGTTGGCGCAAACATCAACTTTGCTTATGAAGGTGAACAGGTCTTTGCAAACGAGCTGGTCATCTATGACAATGAAACGGGCAGTCAGGTCTACAGCCAGAAAACGGAATGGATGCGTACCTACCACACGATCAACGGTGGTGAGCTGCAGAACGGTAAATACTATTACTGCAAGCTGCGGGTGTTTAACAAGGCGGGTGAACCGAGCAGTTGGTCGAGCCAGAAGAGCTTTCGCTGCTTTACGACACCGCAGTTTGGTTTTAGTAATGTAGCAACGGGGCAGATCGTGCAGAGCAGCGAATTGACCGTGAAGCTTAGATATAGTCAGGCCGAGCACGAACCGCTAAATACGTATACCGTTGGGTTATACAACGCTAACCATGTATTGGTGCGCAAAAGTGAAACACGATACGGCGTTGATCTGTTGGAGTACACGCTGAAGAACTTGGAGGACGGAACACAGTATTACCTGCGGGCTGTTGGCGATACATTGAACGGCATGACGGCGGATACTGGCTTTGTGCCGTTTAGTGTGAAATTTATCACGCCGAACTACTGGACCTATGTTGACCTTAGTGACAACCATGATGGAACGGTGCGTGTAAGCTGCAATATCCGTACTGTGACAGGGCGGCTTGACGGCGGCGGGACCCCAGAATACATCCATGACAACCACATGGTCGATTTGCGCAAGCCAGGCCAGCGGGTGCTGTTTGATGATGGATTTACTGTGCAGGGCAACTTTACCATTAAGCTGCTTGGATATGGGTTTGTGGTAGGCGAGAAAATCATGGAGCTGATAGATAAGTCAAACAATACTCTTTTCCTTACATATCGCGAGGGCTGGGCTGCAACAAATTCCATGATGGGGTCGGCTGCCATTACAAATAAAGTATGTATTGCGACTGACGATATTATGGGTGTGAAAATCGGGTATATTGATGTGCGATGCGAAAGCGAAAGCCACAGCCTTGTTTACACCATCCACAGCACTGCTATGCCGGTTTTAACAGATGGCGAAGAATACCTGATCCAGCTGCGAAGAATCGGAGAGGTTTGCGAAATCAAGGTCGATAAGAGAAATATTGCTGCCGTAATTGAGGCGCAAAACTTGTAAGGAGGGAGTGCTATGTTTTTTTGTGGTACTGGCATTGCCGGTTACAAGTACACCGCAGATTTGACACATGTAATTGTAGATGACTCTGATACGCTTGTAATTGAAAATGGTGCATTTGACCAGCTTTATGTAACACGCAGTATTGAGGACCAGCCGGATGACTTTCCGAGTTGGGACTACGATACGATCATGAATGCCACCTTTGACGGAAATCTACGCGGCGGCAATATCAGCTACATGATACAGCAGATCAGCTCGATACGTATTAAGCGCCGCAGAGCCGGTGGCTATAACTGGGTCACACTGTTTGATGTACCTATTAAGGAGCCGCGTGACTTGGAGTTTGAACGATATGACCGTTATGCGGCAAATAGTGTTAGCTATGAATACGCGCTTGTCCCTGTTGTGGATAACAAAGAGGGCTATGTAAACAAAAATGGCATTACTCCGCGATTTGTCGGATGCTTTTTGTTTGAAAAGGACAAGGGGTACAGCACAGATTTGGAAATCAGCAAGGGCACGATTACCAGAAACAAACAGACAAATGTTGTAACAACGCTGAGCAATAAATACCCCGTCGTTATCAACAATGGCAATTCGGATTACGAGAGCGGTCAGTTTACGATGATGTTTTTGCCAAAGGATAGCACAGGCGAATATACAGCTGAAAAAGCTTACGAATATCGAGAGGAAATCAAGGCGTTCCTGAACGACGGTAAGCCGAAAATCATGAAGCTGACGGATGGACGCATCTGGATGATATGCACAACAGATGGGATTTCCGAAAACAATGACGACATTGAGGGGTATGTACATCACAGCTTTAGCTGGGTGGAAATTGGGGACCCGGAAAACACAGGGGACTTGTATTACAACAACTTTATAGACTGCAATGTGGAGGGATGACCTATGTATGAAGTGCAACAGCAGGACATCGACCTTTTACGGCAGAGAACAAAAACCATTTACACTAAGATCCAGCTGCTGAATACGAAATTCATGGTCATTGATGAAATACAGGGTGTTTTTATTGATGGCAGTATTTCTACCGACAGCGGCAGTGACATACGAAATACATTTGATGCAACGATTCTTGTAAAAGATGACAGCTATATCACGGCAGAAACAGCCCGCGTATGGATAGATAAGCATGTGCGTGTGTTTATTGGATTTTTAAATCAAAGAACCGGGGAGACTGTGTGGTATCCAAAGGGCGTGTATAGTTTTAATGACAACTCATTTACTTATGACGCGACAACAAGGCTGTTAAAGGTAAGTTGTCTGGATCTTGTCAGCACATTAAATGGCACACTGAATGGAACATTGATCGGCAGTGAAACCAAAATACCAAAAGACAGTGAAATCCGCGATGCTATAGTAAAAACCGTAACGCAGTTGGGACAATGCAGTAGTTACCGAATAGGGTATCAGAACGCCGTTGTGCCTTACGACATGAGTTGGGACACAGGGTCAACTGTATGGGACATCCTGAAAGAGCTGCGCGATTTGTACTATAGCTATGAGATGTTTTTTGACGAGGACACTTTTGTGTGCCAGCGTGTACCAATGGACAATGGCGAACCTGTTATATTAGACAATACGATCTTTGACAGCTGTGTGATCAGCGAGAGTTTATCAAACAGCTTCAGCGAGGTTCGCAATGTCATTGAAGTGTGGGGAGAGACCACAAAAAGCAATTACTATTCTGATAGCAGCAGCTATGAAAATGGCATATATACCGTGCGCGTAACAGGAGCCAGCATAACCAGCAGTAAGAAGTTCAGCTTTTTGGCACCGGAGACCAATCCTGATGGGTGCCAGGTGCGAATTATAAACACAGAGACAGACCCGAACACCGGGGCAAAGTCTGAAAAAACATATGGGCCATATCCGTTATACCGATCCGCATTGAGTGATACAGGCGAGGACATGAGTATAGCTGCCGGAACGATGGAAAAAGGCAAATACTATGTTGTGCAGTATAAGCAAGAGTATGGCGAAGGTGAAAAGAAATTCAAGTTTATTTTTATTGGTCAAACGCAGGTACATGCCATGGCGCGGCTTGTAAAGGAACTGCCGAATGCAGAGCAGGCGGCTAAGGACAAGACTGCGTTTGCTTGTGACAATATTGGTTATGTGGTAAACCCCGAAAGTCCGTTTACAATCGATAAGATCGGAGAACGAATCAAGGTTTGCAACAGTGGCGACTATGAGAAAATCTACACAGATGAGCTTGCCCTGCAGCGTGCGGAATATGAGCTGTATCTTGGAGCGCGGCTGACAGACAGCATCAGTGTGGAATGCCTGCTGATACCCTGGCTGGATGTAAACCAGAAGGTAAGCTATACAGCACATTTGGCAAGCGAAAAAAAGCCGCAGCAATATATGATAAGCTCGATCAATTACGAACTTGGCAGCGGCACAATGACTGTGAAGATGGCGAGGTTTTACCCGTACTACCCAAACACAGTCGTTTTGGTGCCCACAGAAACTGTTACGGGGTGATGATACATGGACTATAAACAGATGCTGGAAGACCTTGATACGGTATTTCCGAACGCGGTTGACAATATCGACAAGATGCAGGACTTGACGATTACGACCAAAAAGAAGGCAGATAAATACTACGAATACATCAACGCAAATAATATTACCGACGCAAATGACTATCTTGGGAAAACCGAGAACAGTGATTTGCGTCTTTCTGTTTATGACGCAGATAAGTTTAACAAGCTGCGCGACATGATTTTGGCCACACAGATCTTTTTTAAGTATCAGGTAGGTGTGTACCTTGGTCAAATGATTGATGATAAGGAAACGATTGATGGCGGCGCTTATTGATAGGAGGAACTTATGGGAATCAGATTGAAAAGACAGGGCGGCATGAACGCCTGTGAAGATACGCCGAAAGTGCCGGAAACGCTGAAATATGGAGAACCAGCCGTTGATAGTGCGGGTACATTATATATCGGCGATGGCAGTGGTGCTGTGCGCAAGGTTGGCCCGCAGTTATACACGGGGACCTTTACCATTGGCGGATGGGTAAGCATAAGCGGCTATTTTACACAGACGCAAAATGTGAGGCCAGTAGGCGGCGGTGCGCCAATTAAAGCGGCAGCCATGCTTGGCATCCCGCAGTCCACACAGACAGATGACCGGGCAAAGAACGAAGCAAAGCAGGAAGCCCTTGGATTTTTTGCAGCAGGAAAGTGTACGCCAGGAGAAGGGGCAGTGACAATTAAGTGCTGGGAAAAGCCGACATGTGATGTAGATGTATTTTGGGAGGCTAGATAAGTATGGCTGACAGTTTGATGGGGCCTGCAACTGGCCTTGTAAATAGCAAGTTAGCGCTGGCCGATGCCGGTGCAGAAAATGTGCTGGGCGGAAAAAAGTTTTATGCAGGGGATAAGGTCATTAAAACAGGGTCAATGCCGAACAATGGTGCATGGAAAGCTACGATAAATCCTGGGCAAGCCATTCAGGTTCCGTATGGATACCATAATGGAAGTGGCTCCGTTGCTGCAAATAGTGTTTCTGTATTTGTCAAGCAAAAAACAATTACGATTGGAAATCGATCAGAATGCACACTTGACACAAGCCGTGGCGGAGCCAGGTGGATGTACACATTAACAGACGGCACATTACTTGGATTTAAGGATTTAGGTCAATCGTCACCAGACGGAGCTTCTGATTGTGCACGTCTTATCATTAGCGGGAATACGATTGAGTATGCTTGCTCCGGTAATGGTGTCACATGGCGTACATTGACGCTGCTTTATTACTAAAAATCAAATATAGGAGGTGGAACTATTGGCACTTTCTTTTGAAGAATCAAAGAAGAAATTCATGGCACAGACGGCAGTGCAGAGCGCCGAGCCTATGATCATGTCGATGGCGGCAGATGACGAGGCTATCGCTGTAATGGCGGATTCTGCCTCCGACGATTATGCCATCAGCGGGAAATATACCTGGTATTCGAGCTACAGGGACGATAAATATTCCAGCATTGACGAGCTGAAAAATATCAAGCTGGATGAAAGCCAGATCAATATTACGCAGGAGAAGAACAGTCAGTTCATCCCGTTCCAGATGCCGCGTTACTACGATGGCGTTGACCTGTTGGATATGATGCTGCAGGTGCATTTTGTGAATAAGGACGGGGATGAGAACTACGCGACCCCTGTCAATGTGACCTATAACAGCGATACAATTCGGTTTGGCTGGTTGATCGACGAGAATGTCACAACGGTGGACGGCGAAGTTGATTTTGAGATCACGGCCACAGGCTCCAACGAAAAAGGACAGAGTTATGTGTGGAAAAGTCGTCCGAACGGAAAGCTGAATATTTTGAAGGCGCTGACCGGCAACGGTATGGTAGAGCCAAGCAGCGATTGGTATCAGAGCTTTGTGTCGTTGATGGATGAGAAGGTCGCCAATGCTACGGCCCAGGCCAGTGCAGCGGCACAGAGTGCCCAGCAGGCACAGCAGGCCGTAGCCGATGTTGACAACAAGATCTCTGCTGCTGCGTCCGGAATCAAGAGCGAGATCCAGAGTGATCTGGACACCAACTATGCCAAGAAAACCGAGCTGAATGCGCTGTCCGATAAGGTCAATGGCATGGACGGACTGGCTAACTTTGGTGTTGACTATGACAACGATGCCAACAGCCTAACTTTTAAAAATGGCGAGGCTGAAATCAAGAAAATTACTCTCAATAGCGACCCGTCCGCAGAATGGACGACTGCCTACGGCAAGACGGTGGACGCTAAGATCGAGACTGCAGTGAAGCCTGTGCGTGACGACCTTACTGCCTATAAGACCAGCAATGATACTGCGGTAAAGAACCTGCAGGGCAGCGTTGGCAATTTGCCGGAGACGCTGAAAACTTCCTATTATAATAAGGAAGCGACTGACACGTTGCTGGCGAAAAAGGCGGATGCCTCTGTTATTGACGGTATTCGCAACGATGTTACGCAGGCGAAGAATAATGTAGCTGACATGCAGGGCACGGTGGACAGCCTGAATACTGCTGTTGGTCAAATTCAGGGCAAGCTGGATGACATCGGCAAGAATGCCGGGCATGAGTATGACATTACCTACGAGGACAGTAAGCTGACCCTTATGGAGGATGGCACGCCAAAGACGCAGGTGACGATTGTTGGCGGTGGCGGCGGTGGTCGTCCAAACATGGCTCGATCGTAATCGTGCTGCCCGCTGCGGGCAGCACGATTACGATCGAGCGTATCGGCGAGTCTGCGATTACGGCTGTTGCCGGTGACCCTGTTGTGGTCAAGTTCTGGTTCACGAGTGTTGACAGTGCTGGCGATGATACCGGCAATGCGACCGGCACATGGTATGTCGGCAATACAAAAGTCGCTACCCAGACCATTATGCAGGGCGAAAACAGCTTTGACATCACGAAGTATCTGCACAGCGGTGATAACCAGATCCGCTTGACGGTTGTGGACAGCATGGACACGACAGGTTCCAAGAAGTGGAGTGCCAATGTCGTTGATTTCTATCTGGAATCAACCTTTGATGATAGTCTTTTCTACAGCGGCGAGGTCACGGTGCGCTATACACCGTATGGCAGCGTTGAGAAGAAGATCGATTTTGCGCTGGACGGTAAGTCGATTGGTGGCACGACTACCAGTGTGACTGGCCGACAGATGACCTATACCATACCGGTGCAGAAGCACGGCAGCCACCTGTTGGAAATCAGCATGACGGCACAGATCAATGGCAAGACCGTTAAGTCCAATATCATCAAGAAGGACATTATGTGGGTGACCGATGGCGAGACCGCACCCATTATCAGCTGTGCCGTGAGGGATTACGAGACAAAGCAGTACAACAAGGTGTCTATTGAGTATACCGTATATGACCCTGCGTCCAGCACGAGCACTGTAAAACTGGCTGTAGACGGTGTGACCGAGTCTACCCTGACTGTTGGGCGCACAAAGCAGACCTGGAGCTTTAAGAGCGCAAGCAAGGGCAAGCATACACTGACGATCACTTGCGGCGAGACCGTAAAGACGATCAGCGTGAACGTGGTTGACCTTGGCGTTGTGATCGAGCCGGTTAAGACGAACCTTATGTTTGACTTTAACCCGAGCGGCAAGACCAATGCCGGTACTGACAGACTGTGGACAGATGGCCAGACGGGCATGAGTGTGAGCGACAACTTCGACTGGGTCAATGGCGGCTACCAGCTTGATAAGGACGGCGATACCTACTTCTGCGTGAAGGCGGGCACACGCGCCACGATCAATTACAAGCTGTTTGCCGATGATGCTAAGAAGCTTGGCAAGAACTTCAAGCTCGTTTTCAACACGGCAAATGTGCGCGACTATGACGCGACTGTTCTGACTTGTGTACAGGGCGGTGTGGGTCTGAGCATTCAGGCGCAGAAAATTACGCTGACCAGTGCGCAGAATACAATGGAGCTGCCGACCTGTGAAGATGACTTCATGGAGTTTGAGTTCAACATTCTTCCCGACAGCCAGTACAAAGAAATGGTGCTGTGGCTGGATGGCATCCCCTGCAAGGTGGAGCTGTATGACGGCAGTGACAACTTTACACAGGCAAACCCGGTTGGCATTACTATCGGTTCTGACGACTGCGATGTTCTTGTTTACCGCATGAAGACCTATTCCATGAACCTGTCTGATGATGAGATTCTGGATAACTTTATTGCGGATGCCAAGAACGCTGACGAGATGATCGAGCGGTACAACCGCAACAACATCACGGATGCAAGCGGTGAGCTGAATCCGGACATTCTGGCAGAGCGCTGCCCAGACCTGCGTGTTATCAAGATTAGCGCACCGACCTTCACTACTGGCAAGAAAAATGAAGTTGCAAATACTGTCATCCAACAGATCTACAAGAACGGACGTGCCGTTGAGGACAACTGGACAGCCAAAGGTTCGCACAAGGGACAGGGCACAAGCTCTGACCACTATGGCGAATCTGCGCGTAACATCGACATTAACTGCAAGGGCGGCTTTACCTTTGGCGATGAGAGCACCGGCTCTGTGTATGCGCTGACGGAAAATAGTGTGGCAGAGAACTATTTCAACATCAAAGTAAACGTTGCATCGTCTGAAAACGCAAACAATGCGCTGCTGGCAGATGATTTCAACGAGTTTAACCCGTACATTCGACAGGCACGAAAGGATAATCCGAAGGTGCGCGACACGATGGCCTTCTACCCGTGTGTTGTCTTTGTACAGGAGACGGACATTGAGAACAGCACTGTGTTCCATGACGGCAAGTGGCATTTCTATGCTTGCGGTGATATTGGCAACTCTAAGAAAAACAGCAATACGATGGGCATGGACCCTGATAACCATAAAGAGGTTATCGTTGAGATCGATAACAACACTGATGAGCAGACCCGATTCCTGAACGGTGATCTCTCGCAGGAGACTTGGGACGGCGACAACAGCTTTGAGTTCCGCTATATCAACAAGGCTTGCACCGAAGAGGAAGTACAGGCTGCGAAAGATGCGTGGATCCGTGTGCAGAACTGGGTCGTGAATGCGAGTGACGAGGAGTTTAAGACGCACTTTGAGGACTATTTTATCATGGACTCTGCGCTGTATCACTACCTGTTTACAGAGCGCCACACCATGGTCGATAACCGTGCAAAGAATGTGTTCCCGCATACGAGTGATCTTATCCATTGGGATTTCTGCTTTGACTACGACAACGATACCGCGCAGGGCAACGACAACGAGGGCGGACTGACCCTGAGTTACGGTTACGAGGATACGGATACCATTGGCACTAAGAGCGTATTCAACGCCAGTGATTCCAAGCTGTGGTGCAAGATCCGTGACCTGTTCCCTGACAAGCTGGCGGCTATGTTCCGTGACCGTGAGAACGCACTGGCATGGAGTGCATCCCGTATCCTGAAGAAATTTGAGGATTATCAGAATGTAAAGCCGGAGCGCCTGTGGGTCATGGACATGCGGCGGAAGTATTTCCGCACTTACGAGGAAAATGGTACGACCAGTTATCTGCCCATGATGCACGGCAACAAGCGCCATCAGCGCCGTCAGTTCCAGAAGTATCAGGAAAAGTATATGGCCTCCAAATACAGCGGCAGTGCTGCGACCAGCGATGATATGACGATTCGCGGTTATACGCCTGTGAACTGGACTGGTGTGAAGCCGGACGGTACATTCCATATCGTGCCGTATGCGGACACCTATGTGTCTGTGCTGTACGGTTCTAACCCTGTAAAGATGCGCGGCAAGCGCGGACAGACCTATGAGGTTCACTGCCCGATTGCGGCCATGAACGATACTGAGGTTTATGTTTACAACGCAAGCCTGATTCGCAGTATCGGTGATATTTCCGGCTTCTACCCCGGCTATGTCGATTTCAGCCACGGCGTTAAGCTGACTGACCTGCAGATCGGTTCCGGCGTGGAAGGCTATAAGAACACGAACATGACGGACTTTGCTGTCGGCAACAATACACTGCTGGAGCACTTGAACCTGCAGAATGTTCCGAATCTGAAGAAGTCTATCGACCTGACCGGCTGTACGAACCTGACGCTGTTTAAGGCCTGCGGCAGCGGTATTACCGGTGTTGCCTTTGCGAATGGCGGCAAGATCGAGACGGCGGAACTGCCCGCAATCAGCAGCCTGACGGCACGCAACCTGAACCACCTGACTGACCTGAAAATCAGCGACTATACGAACATTACAGCTTTGGTCGTGGAGAATTGCGCTACCATTGACCTGAAGGACATGCTGGCGAAGTGTACGAATCTGAGCCGTGTGCGCCTGATTGGCCTGGATTGGCAGATGACAGATACGAAGCTGCTTGAAAAGCTGTACGCAATGACGGGTACGGATGAGAACGGTTATAATACCGACCATTCTGTGCTGGCTGGCAAGGTGCATCTGCCTACGATCCGTCAGAAGGAGTTGGAACGTTACAATGCCCAGTGGCCTGACTTGAAGGTGAGCTACAATACACTGATCGAGCAGTTTGCATGGACCTTTGTGAACAAGGACGGCACCATTCTGGATGTGCAGTACATTGACAAGGGCGGTAAAGCTGTTGACCCCATTACGAGAGCAGAGAACCCGATCCCCACGCCGACTGCGGAGAGCACCGTGAGCACGGACTTTACCTTTAAGGGTTGGGATACAGAGTTTACGACTGTTTTCGGTAACCAGACGGTTACAGCGATGTACACAGAGAGTGTACGCAAGTACACGGTGCGGTATCTGAACCGTGGTGCGGTATTGAAGTCTGTTACGGTTCCGTATGGTTCGACTGTTTTGTACGAGGGCGATATGCCTGTTTACACCGGCGAGGAAACGGCCTATAAATACTATCTGTTTAGCGGATGGGACAAAGGCGGCTATGTGACCGGTGATAAGGATATTAACGCCGTATATGACAGCTGCGAGTATGTGAGTGGGTATTTTGATGGCAAGGAGTTTGGTTCGCTGCGGCCTGTTGAAATCTATGCGATGACGAAGGTTGGCGCAGAGAGCACCGTTGTTACAAGCAAAGATCCTGTGACCATTACGATGGGTGCGGATTTTAGTTTTGATGATATTACGGAGAAGGTTCTGATTGCACAGCCGACGGAGTTTACCGGCAAGAATCATGTGGACACTGGCGTGAATCTGTTGAGCGAGGATCGGAGCTTTACGCTTGCGGTTGATTTCCGCATGATGAACACGACTGCGAACAACGGCGTGCTGATGCAGTGCTATGACGGTGACGGTATGAATGGTTTCCGCCTTTGGAAAAACAGCGGCTGTAAGCTGGCTTGGGGTACTGAGTCTGCGGATGCTGCCATGCCGGGCACACGCGAAATCATTGTCCTGCGCCATATCAAGGGCGAGAATGGGCTGCATGTCTACACATCCAATATGGGTGCTGATACCAGCAAATACACGGAGCTTAGCCGTACCCGCACTACAAAGACAAATGCCGAGCTGGTGTTTGGCTGCGCGAAGGCTGCTGACGGTGCGTATGAAAGCTATGGCATCGGTACTGTGTACTGGGCGAAACTCTGGTATGCTGACCTTGGTGTTGCCACCTGCAAGGAGCTTGTCAACTGGGTGCATAGTGAGCTGACCTTTAACGCCTGCTTTAAACGTTACTACCTGAGCGATGGCACGGGCAAGCGCAGCTCTTTGAGCCTGCTGGCGGAAAAGACGCTGGGTAAGACGATGTCCATGGACAATGCCAATAACAATATCGGTGGTTGGGCGAAGCCTACGACCCTGAATACCTATCTGAATGGCCGCGTCTACAAGGCACTGCCGATTGGCTGGCGTCAGCTTGTTAAGAAGGTGAAGGTCCCCGGCAACGTCGGCAATGCCAAGACCGATGTTTCTACGGCGGACTGCTACATCTTTATCCCGAGCGCGATTGAGCTGGATGCAAACATGAGTTCCGAGCCGTATGTGTACGAGGGCACGGCGATCGATTTCATTACGACCAATACGAGCCGTAAGCGCACGAACCCGGACGGCGAGGTGGTTGCATACTGGACGCGAAGCCCGAATAAGGATTACAACGCTTATTATAATGCGGTGAATACATCCGGTGAAATCTATGGGTATTACTACCCCACGGATACAAACGACATCCTGTTGATGTTTAGCATTTAAGGGAGGTTCGAGTATGTATTATAAAGTCATGTACAATGGCCGCGTGATCGATGTGCTCGACCACCTGGTCTATGTAAAATATCAACCCAAACACAATATTCTGACCCTGTGCCCCGAAGATGAGGCGCAGGGTTTTCTTTCTAGTGACGGTGATAAGGTCTGGCACAGTGAGGAACTGTACAAGTTCCCCGTGGAGGGCTACGACACCGTGCAACTGATACCGATTGATACCTATGAGTATCAAAAATTAAAAGCGTTGAACGGTAAGACGGCAGAGGAGATCATCGACGCTTACACTTTGACGCTGCTGGAAGGAGGCGTGCTGTGATGGAAATGAGCGTATTTGCCATGAGCCTGGCACGGCTGTATAAGGCAAAGAAAATCACGGACGCCAAGGTTGAGGCGCTTCTGGCGGCACAGAAAATCACGGTTGAAGAGGCCGAATTTATCACGAAGGAGTGTGAGTAAGGATGTATACGATTTTACTGGGAGACGACAATCAGCTGACTGTCAGTGTAGAGGAACGCATTATGCAGCAGTCTAAGCTTGTAGACAATATACATTTTCTGGTGGAGCCTGTTTATAAAGAACAGGACATGAGCGGATTTACCTGCCTGATGGAGTATCTGCCGCCTGTGAGCAAGCGGTATAAATCCGAGATTTTATCGCTGAGTGATAAGCCGTACAAGGGTATGTTGGAATACAAATTGCCGTTTGATACGAACCTGACTGCCGAGGCCGGTGACGTTGCGGTGCAGCTGACCTTTTACAAAGTTGAGATGGAGGCAGACGGCACCGGAATAAAGCACGTGCGCCACACACAGGCGACGAATATCAGGGTATTGCCGATCAGTGCATGGAGCGACATTATCCCGGACGAGGCGTTGACTGCGCTGGATCAGCGTATGATTGCTCTGCAGGCGCTTACCAATCAGTTAGTCGAAGCAAACCAGAATCTGGCAAGCGGCAAGGCCGACGGTCTGCTGTACAACGAAGGCCGTTTGCAGCTGAAGGCCGGGGATAAGGCGATTGGTAATACCGTACAGATTGTGGACAATGGCTCCGACCCGGAGGATGGGACGATCCGGGTGGTTGAGTTTTAAACTCGACGCTCGGCTTTTCTATTTTTGAGGGAAGGAGGACACTATGGCAAATAAATATTCGAAGCTTGGCTATGGTAATGCCGGAGATGTTGCGGCTGCGATTGAGAACGGCAAGATTGACGGCAAGGACCTGGTCATTACGAAGGATACATCTGAACTGATCTATATCAAGGACGACAAGACCCAGCAGGCGATCCGCTCGCGCACGCTGCTGTTTAACAGCCCAGGCGACGCAAATACCCAGCTGAACAAGAACAGCGACACCTATGCCGGTCAGACAGTTATGATTCGTGACGAGAACGGGAAGTATCAGCCCTACACGGTACAGTCTGCCGGAGACGGAGCCTTTGAGGTGGAACCGTTTACCGCGGTCAATACCGGCTTTGTGTGGCAGGAGTTCTAAGCAAATAGCAAAGAGAGATTTCTACACTATGTAAAGGAGAAAAAATTATGGCAAACGTGAATTTTAGTTTTGGTAAGTACGCTGACTACAAGGCTCTGGAGGTCAAAGACGCCGGTACCCTGTATTTTACTTCTGATACGCATCAGCTGTTCAAGGGTCCTGTTGAGTATACCAAGAGCGTTCGTATCGTTGAAAATCTTCCCTCCGCTGAAAACGGCGAGCAGGGAGTTTTTTATGTCAAGACCCCGCAGATGACTGTCCATGCCTTCAATGGCAGTGACTTTATTCAGGTGGCCAAGGAGGTTATTACTGCGATCCCTGCTTCCGGCGCAACCGATGACAACATCCCCAGCACCAAGGCCGTTGCTGATTATGTCAGTAGCAAGATGGCTGAGGTCATGGGCCAGAAGGGTAAGTTCGTTACCGATGTCACCTATGATGCTGGTGTCCTGACCGTTGACAAGGGCGATGCCACTGCTGCTGTCAAGACCACGCTGACTGGTGTTGTCCATGCGCCCACCTATGATGCCGAGACCCGCACCATCAAGATGCCTGTGTTTGGCGGCGATGAGCTGACCATCAATCTGGGCAAGGATATGGTTGTTAAGAGTGGCGCTTACAATGCAGAGACGAAGGAGATCGAGCTGACCATCAGCACCGGCGAGGTTGTCAAGATCCCCGCTGCTGCTCTGGTGGATGTCTACACCGGCGGTGCTACAAAGACTGCCTCTGTCACTGTCTCTGACAAGAATGTTATCTCGGTTGATGTGAAGGTTTCTGCTGCCGAGAACAACAACATCGAGATCAAGGAAGATGGTCTGTATGTTGCCAACCCGGACGCTTACACCAAAACCCAGACCGATGAGAAGATCAAGGCTGTCAATGATGCGCTGAGCGGCCACTCCGGCGACAAGGTTGCCCACATTACCGCTGAGGAGCGCACCGCATGGAATGCCAAGGCTACGACTGAGAATGTCGCCACTGCTAAGAGCGAGGCTATTTCTGCTGCCGCTACCGATGCCCAGAAGAAGGCTGATGCTGCGCTGAGTTCCGCTAAGGAGTATGCTGCCGGTCTGAACACCGCCATGGATACCCGCGTCAAGGCTGTTGAGGGTCAGTTGACCTGGCAGACCATTGCCGCCAAGGTTTGAGTTTGATTTGGGATATACCAAAGAATAAGTGATAGGGTCGCCCTGCCGTTATGGTGGGGGGGCTTTTTTTTTT
>OHAC01000719.1_pt1 | contig 33013 bp, 29 predicted proteins | sample 1577051 | NCBI WGS metagenome assembly OHAC01 (sample SAMEA3541499, study PRJEB24748) | human gut metagenome | biome: human gut; feature: human-associated habitat; material: faeces | place: China | collected 2012 | reverse complement strand
ATCTGCATCTCCTGACGCATCTTATAATCAAGAGCACTTAACGGCTCATCTAATAATAAGATCTTCGGTTCATTTACGATCGCACGTGCGATCGCGATACGCTGCTGCTGGCCACCAGATAAACTGTCAATCTTTCTTTTTTCAAATCCTTCTAAATCTACGATTTCAAGTACACGCTTTACTTTTTTCTCAATTTCATCCTTCGGTACTTTCTTTTCTTTTAAACCAAAAGAAATATTATCGTAGATATTTAAATGCGGAAACAATGCGTATTTTTGAAATACGGTGTTAAACTTTCTTTCATTTGGAGGAAGGTCACTGATATCTTCTCCGTTAAATAAAATCTCCCCGCTTGTCGGTGTTTCAAATCCTGCTAACATTCTTAAGATGGTTGTCTTTCCACATCCAGAAGGTCCTAAAAATGTAACAAACTCTCCTTCATTGATCGTAAGATTAAAATCATAAATAACCGGTACATCTTTCGCATAACACTTTTTGATATGTTTTAATTCTATGATCGGCTGTTTTTTCTCCATTAATTTTCTATACCTCCATATTTTTAAGTCTTTTCTATCTCTGTATTCTAGAAGATAAATCCTGCGATCAGGTACATTATGGCTGCTACTACCCCTGAAATCAATACATACGGCAGAGAGCTTTCGTATTGATCATATACCGTCACCCGGCTGGCTCTTGCAGAAATAATTCCAAGATCCGATACCACACAGGCATTTGCGCCAAATAATCCTGCGGATATGATCGCTCCAATACAAAGTGGCAGATTCGCCCCTAATTTTGGCAGAACAACGATCATGACCGGAATTGCTATCTGATATAATGTATAATTCAGACTATATAAAAATTCAGTAAAGCTAAAAATCATAAATATTACAAATGGGATCAGGCTTACAACTGGAATCATCTGACAGATCGTTTGAACCAGTCCTTCCATCCCCATCGTATCCATAACTTCCTGCATTGCATATCCTAACATAAGGATTATGACCATGTCCAGCATATCTATAAAACCATCGATCACACATTGGAGATATTCACTGATCGTCATGATTCCCTGCAAAATGTAAAGGACTCCGGTCACGACCAAAGCGATTCCAAATGCAAGAAAACAGTCAAGTCCTGTAGCGATCAATGCGATCACAACACTTACCATTGGAATTACTAAATTTAGGACACTGATATTTTGTTTTCTTTCATCTTCTTCATCAAAATCATTTTCCTCTTCTTCTGATCCGTCGGTTAATTCTCCAAGTTGTTTCCCTTGTTCGGACATCATATATGCTTTTTTCATATGTCCGAATTTAGGCAGAATTCCTGCTGCAAATAAAAATGCTACAATGCATGCAATGATCGCATAAAACATAAATGGAACTGATTTTAAGAAAATCTGCATAGCCGCTGCTTTTCCATGGATATTTTTCGCATTTGCAATCTGGAAGATAATAAAATATCCCCACGCCCCTACTGGAAGCATAGCGGAAACACAGATGCTAAATGTTCTTATGACATAGGCAAGCGCAAGTCTTGGCTTCTTGATCTTATCGATCAATGGGGAAAATGCGATACCTGATGTAAATGCAGACACATAATCATCGATCGACATGATTCCTGCATAAATGCCAGATGCCGTTAAGAGTAGTTTTTCATTCTCTCCAAACCTTTCTGTGATATATTCGGTAAATGCCTTCGTTGCACCACTGCGTTTCATTGCAATGACTAACCCACCGCACAGAAAAAAGGACATATACATTTCAATATTTTCTGAATCTGCCAGTACAATCTTACAGTCGTTAAAAAAGGCTGTAATAGCATTCCACTTATACCACAAGATGTAAAGAGATAAGGTTCCCATCAAGGAACTTTGAAACACATCTTTTGTAACAAGCGCGTAAATGAAAAGTCCGATCATCGGGACAAGAATCCAGATAGATGCTCTGGAAATGTTTCTTGGTATAAAAAATAATAAAATATTAAACAGTATAAAAAAGATCCATAGCTTTCTCATAGATGGATCAATTCTTTTGGGATTCATATAATAAATGATCCGGTGTAAAATTGATTTTTCTTTCATAGAAATCTGCCTCGTTGTTTTTATATTTTTGTCATAAATATTTTGAAAGAAAAGACATTATAATCCTCGATTGTAGACGTCATTGATGACTGACTGTGCATGTTCCAATTCTTTTTTCTGAATGATCGCATCCCTGTCGCTGAAGATTGCTAACATCTCATCTACAACATCTTCGATTCTTGGGTTACTGATACGATATAAATAACCAAGCATTCTTGTGATCGTGTAATCGGTTGTCATCTGACGATATGCGATTTCTTTGCAGAAATCATCTGGGAAATCTTTCTCTTTTAATGCCTGATATAATTCATCACTTTTTGGGTTCATCGTTTTTTCCTCTCTAATTTTCATTTCTATTTTCTAATAACCATTTGACCGCTTTAGCAAGCCTCTTTCCGGAATCAGCAAAATGACCGCCACTGTTAAACTCTAAAATGGTTTGTTTTATATAACATGTTTTCTGTTTTATCTGTAATTGCTGCATAAATACATTGATCTCCATAAATTTTCTGTTTTTTTCTTGGATTTATTTTACAAAATATTTTTCTTAATTTATCACATACTAAGAAACGAGGAGGTTTCGATGCATGAAGGATAAGAAAAAGAAACAAGAACTTACAAACGAAGAAATTGATGAAAATATCTTCGAGATGTGTAACATCTGCTCTACAACAGACTGTACTGGATTGATCCAGGTTGTTCCAAGAACAGAAGCCGAGCTTGAATCTTACGAAGAATTATACCCCTTCCGGCCACCGTTTTTACCTCGTGATGATGATTAAATCACCATCCATTTTCTCCTGTGACAAGATCTTATGGTATTTTATGACTGTAAGGTCTTGTTTTGTTTCTATTCATCTTATGTTACTGGTCAGTCGTAGAATCTTCCAGCTCCTCTAACGCATCCATATAGTTATTCATCCATTCCATCTGCCATTGTCGTGGATCTACTTCTGGTATCTGGGATAACGGATCGATGTCATCAAACATTCCAAGATTCTCTGCCATATCCAGCGGAAATAAAGTTTCATCTGCACCGATCACTACTTGATCTCCGACTTTGAGATTCCTGTCATAAGATGTTAATTCTTCCATTGAAATCTTTTCTGGTTCATCCATGGCATCTTCTTTTACATAAAAAGTTAACATTGGAATCTCCGCTTCTTCTGGTTCTATCTTTATGATTGTATAAATTGGTATTTCATTCATTGTTTTATTTTCCTCAATTCTTTCCAAACAACTGTTCTTTTATTTTACCAAAGATGTTAACAGAATAAAACCACCTTTTTTGACACACACTATTTTAAAATCACAATAGAAAGGCTGGTATCAAATGGGTAAAAAAATCTTAAAACTAGGAATGCTTACTGCGGCAGGTGCTGCAATCATTACACTAAAAAAGTCTAAAAAAGAAAAGCTTGTATATTCTTATCCTCAAACAGAAGTGAAAAAATCCGATTACAAAAACACAGAATTAAATAAACAGAAGAAAAATAGCAAAGGAATTTATTATTCCAGTGGAAATTATGAGGCTTTTGCAAGACCGAAGAAGCCAAACGATGTAGAGAAAAAATCTGCCTATCTTGTAGGAAGCGGTCTTGCTTCCCTTGCCGCTGCCTGTTTTCTGATTCGTGATGCACAAATGCCAGGAGATCATATTCATATCTTAGAAGCATCCGATATTACAGGCGGTGCCTGTGATGGGATTGCTGATCCTGATCGTGGTTATATTATGCGTGGCGGCCGTGAAATGGAAGATCATTTCGAATGTCTGTGGGACTTATTTCACAGTATTCCATCCTTAGAACATCCAGAAAATTCTGTGTTAGATGAATTTTACTGGTTGAATAAAGAAGATCCAAATTATTCTTTATGCCGTGCAACAAAACATCGAGGAAAGCCGTCTGAGAATTTTGGCAAATTCAATATCGACGATAAAGGGCGAAAACAGATCATGAAATTGTTCTTTACCGCAAATGAAAAATTATATGATAAAACGATTGAAGATGTCTTTGACGAACATGTTTTTGATTCTGATTTCTGGTTATATTGGCGAACCATGTTTGCTTTTGAAAACTGGCATAGTGCCTTGGAAATGAAATTGTATCTACAGCGGTTTATTCATCATATCGGAGGACTTCCTGATTTCTCCGCTTTGAAATTCACAAGATATAATCAGTATGAATCTTTGATCCTGCCAATGGTAGAATACCTGAAACAAAATGGTGTGATCTTTCATTTTCACACACAGGTTACGAATGTGATCTTTTCCTTTGAAAATGATCAAAAGATTGCAAAAAGTATCGAATATATCAAAAACGCTGAAACCAAAATCCTTCCATTAACAAAAGATGATCTTGTTTTTGTGACAAATGGAAGTTGTACCGAAAGCACTCTTTACGGAGATCATCACACCCCTGCAAATGGAGATGCCCAGATTCGTACTGCGGGATGTTGGAATCTATGGAAGAACATTGCAAAACAAGATCCTTCCTTCGGGCATCCAGAAAAATTCTGCGAAAATGTCAGTAAAACACGTTGGGAATCTGCAACGATCACTACCAGTAATACAAAGATTATTGATGCAATCAAGCGAATCTGTAAACGAGATCCACTTTCTGGCAAGGTTGTTACTGGAGGAATTATCTCCTGTGAGGATTCAAACTGGCTGTTAAGCTGGACGATCAATCGTCAGGGACAGTTTCGGGAACAAAAAGAAGATGAAATCTGTATCTGGGTATACAGTCTTTTTTGTGCTACACCAGGAAATTATATTCATAAACCAATGAAAGACTGTACTGGAGAAGAAATTACGGCAGAATGGTTGTATCACATTGGAATACCATTGGACGAAATCGATGAGTTAGCCAGAGATCATGCAAATACTGTACCAACAATGCTACCTTATATTACTGCGTTTTTCATGCCAAGAACTGCCGGTGACCGGCCAGATGTGATTCCTGATGGATGTGTTAATTTTGCATTTTTAGGTCAGTTTGCTGAGACACCAAGAGATACGATCTTTACAACGGAATATTCTGTTAGAACTGCTATGGAGGCTGTATATGGATTACTTGGCGTTGACCGAGGAGTGCCGGAAGTTTGGGGAAGTGTGTATGATGTAAGAAATTTATTGGATGCAAGCGTTCGACTGATGGATGGAGAATCTTTGTTACGTGCAGACTTGCCAATGCCTGTTGAGAAATTAAAAAGGTGGATATTGAAGCTTATCAAAGATACTGATATTGAGAAATTATTGAAAGAATATGAATTGATCAAAAAATAAAAGAACAGCTTTGTTATCACGATCAATGATAGCAAGGCTGTTCTTTTTAAATAATATATTATAAGCTAAAAAAATTTCAAAATATCATCCGCTTCTTTTCTCTTAGGTTTTGGCGGATTATCTTTAATATATCCAACAGAAATAACAGATACAACTGTCTCTGTCTCAGGAATTTCTAACATTTCTTTGATCTTTTCGCCATCTCGAATTCCCATAACTAAAGTACCAAGTCCAAGTTCTTTGGCCTTTAAGATAAAGTTCTCATTATGTAATCCAAGATCATAATAACCCCATCCATTTCCACATTCATTATCTGGATTTCCAGAACGGTCAAAACCAGCTCTGTTTGCTACGAATGTTGTTACAACGTAAGCTCCGGTTCCTTTTGTATTATTTGCATTAAATTCTGGAAGGCATTCTTTTGCGAACTTTTCTTTGGCTTCTGCTCCTAATACACAATAATAACGTGCTGTCTGTGAATTCTTCCATGATGGTGCCTGTATTCCTGCTTCTACAAGTTGTTTGATCTGTTCTTTTGTTACTTCTTTTGAATCATCGTAAGAACGGATACTTCTTCTGCTTTCTAATAATGTCTCAAATTCCATAATGTTTCCTCCGTTTTTATCATGTTAGTCGTTACTAACTAATATTACAATACTTAATCTCAACTGTCAATATTTCTAATTTTTGTACTTGTCTAAATATTTCACTGGCACACGATCCGTCAGCCATACACCATTCTTTGATAAAAAAAACTTATATCCATCCTGATACATTTCTTCTGCGTTTACTGTATATAAAACTGGCTTTCCGTGTCGTTTTCCAACTTTGATCGCAGTTTCTTCATTCGTTGATAAATGAACATATAGTCTGTTTTTGTGAAGAAGTCCTTGTTCATCAATGGCTGAAACATATTTCTCTCCTGTACCATGCCATAATTGTTTGGGTGGTTTTGCTTCTTCTAATTCTACATCTACAGGAATCGAATGTCCTTGGTTAGCACGGATTTTTGTTTTATCCTCGTTAAATGAATATCTTTGTTTATTATCAGTTCTTACGATTTCCTCAAGAATTTCCATATTGAACATATGCGTTTTGGAAACACCTTTGATTAATTCTTCCACATCCGCCCATCCGTGCTGGTCCAGATGAATTCCTGCTCTTTCTGGTTTGTGACGAAGAAGAAGGCTTATGTATTTGCTTGTTTTTGTCAGATTCATTTGCTTCACTTCCTTATCGTTTATGGTGTACTACAGAACTCTGCTTTATTGTAACTCTTCAATTTTACTCTTATCAGAAATCGCAGTCCAAGTAGCCTCAGGATTTTCCTGTGCAAAGCTATCCCATTCAGAATCTCCCATGCTGAAGGTTTGTTCTGTATCCCCATAAACTAACTTTCCATTCTGAATTGTCAGGCGATGAACATCGCTTTCCCCAGTTCCTTTGGTGAAGTTATGGATCAGAAGTCCATTTCCATTGGATGGCAGACATACACCGCCATTTGTTGAAATATTCGAAACCCATTCATGTCCAGAAATAACAGAGAGTTTATAGCCTTCTTCAGAATTCGTGCAGCTAAAGACTCGGATATCATAATTCGTATACTCGTTTACACTCCATCTTGGAGCAACGATCAGTTCCTTGATTCCGTCTTTATTCATATTCCTGACAAAATAATAATAATCTGTATTTCCCTGTGCATCTGGAAATTCATATTTCCCATTTTCTACATCTGTTAAAACTTTCTTGTATACATCACTGATCATTACTTTCTGTTTTGGCTGTTCAGTTGTTGCTTCGGTTGTCGCAGATGATGTTTTATTTTCTGTTGTCGATGTATTTTGGGTACTATTTTGATTATTCGTTGTTGCGGTTGCCATCTGTGCTGTCTGATTTCTCTGGTTGTTCCATGCAATAATTCCATACGCACTTCCACCAAGCACTCCGACTGCAACTGCAATTGCTGCAATCTTATTTACGATAGAACCTTTGACAGCACTTTTTGCCGCTGCTTTTCCTGCTGTATCTACCGCTTTTGCATTGTTGATCTTTCCTGTGGTTTTCGCTGTATTTTTGAAATATTCCCGAAGGATCTTTGTCTCCATTACTTTTCCATCTGCAAGGAATGTCTTGTCAGCTGCCATAACACTTCGATCATTACGCAGCAAGTATACAAGAAGTAAAACTGGAGCCACAGCGTAAAGTTTGTATCCTTTCTTCTGTAATTGTTCCGCCTGAATCTTTAGATTCTTTCGTCCATAATTTAATCTTGATTTTACTGTATTTTCGGAGCACTCCATTGCCCGTGCGATCTCTGAGATTGAAGCATTTTCAAGATGAAACATTAAGACAGCCATTCGTTGTTCTTCAGACAAACCATCTAACAGAACATGTACCAATTCTTTTGTTTCTTCTCTGGTGTATGCAAGTTCGGGCTGATTTTCTGGGTCTTCGTCTTCTACATCATAGACATATTCTTCCCCTTCCTGATCCACCGCCATCTCTGAAAATAAAAGAGGATTCTTCTTTACCAGCATATTTTTTGCTGTATTGGCAACGATCATTCCAAGCCAGCCTTCAAATGCTTCTGGCTGTTTTAAAGTCCCTAGTTTGGAAAATGCTTTCAGATAAGCATCTTGCAGCACATCTTCTGCGGCTTCTTTATTTTTCATATATTTTAATGCCAGATAATATTTACTTTTGTATGTTTGTTCATATAAAAATGAAAATGCACTTTGATTCCCATTCTGTGCCTTTATGATTGCTTCTTTGATTTCCATCGTTGTTCCTCTTTCTTTCTCATTTGTTTGTATGCATGGTTCCTTCTTTCCGTATCTTTTAGAAAATAACTCCGATCCAGTTTGATCAATGCTATGATCCATTGCATCAGCTTGTCTTTCAAAACATCACCTCCATGTCTGTTGTTTATATTACTTAGACAGGGAGGTGATGGGAAAAGTTTTATGATTTTAAATTTTTGTTATTCATCATAATTTATATATACAGGTTTTAATGTAAGATACATTGGAGTATATTCCGAATCGACAGAATACAAATCCTGCATATTCTTTTCTAGCAAATTTTCATATCCTGATCCAACATCAAATTCTAAAATTTTCAATAAAAAATCCTGACATGATTGTTCAAATTACATCGTATCAGGATTAAAATTATCTATTGTTTGTTTATTAATGTTTTTTTCTTTTTGTGCGTTCAAATAGTTCTCCTGCTTTCTTACAAGAATCCATAAATTCTTTTGTTACCTGATTTTTATTAAACTCGTATATAAATTGTTGAGATGCTTCTTTTTTTATAATTACCATTTTATTAACAGGCTTTGATAATACTGCCATTATGAAACCCTCTTTATTTTCATTAGATTATTCTAGTAAACCACATTTATAGAAGTATGCCATGGTTCTTCTCAATTAAATTATAATTTATTTTCATTGTTTTATCAAGGTTGTTTTATCAAGTATTTATTTATAATATAATAAAAATGTAATTTTAAGCTGAATTTTAATATTATAAAATAAAAGAATCCAAAAGCTCGTATAACAAATTATCTATTATAATAAACCTTTGGATTCTTACATTTATCTTTTAAATTCTTTTATTTAATAACAACTATTTCTTAGTCTTCACGCTCTTCTTACCAGACCATGCAGAATATAAAGTCTTACTTCCAGATTTCTTATAAGAACGAACTCTTACATAATATTTTTTCTTTCCTTTTAAGCCTTTGACTGTGTAAGATGTTCCTTTAAATGATTTTGTTTTTGATCCTTTGAAGTTACTCTTTAAAGAATACTGAACTTGATATCCTGTTACAGACTGTTTCTTTACGCTGACTTTGAAGCGTTTGGAACCTTTTGTTAATTTTGTAATGTAGGTTGCTTTTGGTTTTGTTACTGTATTATTAGGCTTTTTATTATTATTTTGAGCTGCTTTTTTATCAATAACTATAAAACTATATTGTCCATTGGCATTTCTTGCATGGAAATTTACATAGTATGTACCTTTTTTTAACCCTGTTGATTGATTTACGGGTGCCCCATTACTGTTATAAACATCCCAATCTACTACATCACCTGATACAGAAATATCTGCTTCAGATTTTACTGTAAACTTAAACCAATCTGCTGTTTCACTGATTGCACGTACTGCATAGTATCTCTTGTTTAATTCTACATATTTTGCATCACTCATCTCTTCATTCTGAGTATCATAGCTTTCAGGGAATGACTCTTTCAGCTCTTTGAATTGAAAAGCAATCGTGTAACTAGCATTATCTGAGCCACAATTTAAAGCTCCGATTAAATAGGTTGTTCCTTTAGCTAATGTATACTCTGTTGTTAATGAATATCCATTTGGTGAAAAAATAAAAGGATAATCTACAAGCATTTGATTTGAAAATTCTTCTCGAAGACAATTTTTAACATAATTTGAACCGCCTGTTGAAACAATTTTTAATGTTCCTGTTTTAGATGGAGTGAATTTATAATATTCTTCATTATTTGCAAAAGTTCCATTGTATTTTGCTCTGCCGTTTTGATCCAGATTAACCGTATTTTTTATATGAATACCTGCTGTAGATTTTGCAGTTGCCGCTTTCACTGAATTCGTTGATGCGGATACAGGTACTCCACCTACCATAGAAACACTCATCATCACTGCAAATGCAGCTGCCATCATTTTGTTTTTTCTCATAACTTTTCTCCTTTTTGTTGTTGATTTATTGCTATTATACTATATAGACAGACGTGGTTTCAAAAAAGTTTTAAAAAAATGAAAAATTTTTAAAATTTTTTTGAAAAAGTTAAAAAAGCACCAGAAAACTATAACTTCCAGTGCTTTTTATCGGTTTTCTTTCTATTTTGTTTTCCCGTCCATCTCATCTAATAACTGTGCGATCTTTGACACAAACAGATCAAATGCCACATCATTCTTTCCACTGTTGATCACAATATCAGCTTTTGCTCTTGTCGGCTCTACATACATGTAATGCATTGGTTTGACCGTTGCCAAATACTGATCGATGATTCCATGGAGGTCTCTTCCTCGTTCTTCTACATCTCGCAGGATTCTTCGAAGAATTCGCTCATCTGCATCTGCTTCAACGTATACCTTGATATCTAACAGATCACGGATTCGCTCATCCGCCAATAGTAAGATTCCTTCAACTAAAATGACAGGTTTGGGTTCAATTGTGATGATCTCATCAGAACGATTATGCTGATTATAATCATAAACTGGACATTCCACAGTTTTTCCTGCTTTTAACTGTTTGAGATGTTCCACAAGAAGATCTGTTTCCAGAGAATCAGGATGATCATAATTGACTGTCACACGCTTCTCAAATGGAATTCCATCCTGTCTGCGGTAATAATTATCATGATAGATCACTGTGACATCATCACCAAAATATTTTTTAACTCTGTTTGTAAATGTAGACTTTCCGGAACCGGAACCTCCGGCAATTCCTATAATTATACTTTCCATGGCATTTACCTCGTGATGCCGAACTCTTCCGGCATAAATCTTGGACAAATATTTTCTGATGTACAAATGACGGTAGATGCAAGTCTTGTACCGATCGCGCATGCTTCTCTTAATGTCTTTCCATAAGTCAGCCCAATGCACACACCTGAGAAAAATGCATCTCCAGCTCCTGTTGTATCAACAACATCTACCTTTAATGCTGGATAAACTCCGCATTCTCCGTTCTGATCAGCATAAACAGCACCTTCGCCACCCATTGTAACGACCATCTTTGGAATCTTTGCAGATTTGATACGTTCTGGAAGAACTTTGGATAATTCTTCTGCACTCATTTCCTCATAATCTTCAGAAAATAGGATTCCTGCCTCCTGCTGATTACATACGAAACATTCAATTCTTCGAATGAAATCTCTTCTCTCAATCGCAATTGTCATATTCGATACGATCGCATAGACTTTCTTTCCATATTTTTCTGCATAATGAAATGTTTTTTTCACGATCTCACGGTCAATATCAATTTCGATTACGATACTGTCTGCATCTTTAAAGATCTCGTCTCCATATTCATCAAGAATCTGTTCAATTGGTCCGTGATCTGGTCGTTTGGAAATGGACGCTACCACATCTCCTTCATGGTCAAAAACTGCAAGCCATGTTCCCATTCCATTTTTTACTTTTCTCATATATTTTGTGTTGACTTTATGACGGTCTAATTTGCGGATGACATCTTCACCCATTGCATCATCGTCAACAGAACTTACAAATGTTGGCTCTAATTCTACATTCGCAATGTCTTCCGCAACGTTACGGCCAACCCCACCATGAATCTGTGCGATCGTTCCCGCGTTTCTCCCATATGGGATATAAGGGGATGTAGAAAACCCCTTAATATCTATAAATACATCTCCGATTACTACAATTCCCATCGTGTATTTTATCTCCTTTGTTATCTTTGTCCTTTATCATATGGTATTCCCTCTGCCTTCGGTGCTCTTGATTTCTTAGAGGAAACTGCGAGTACAAGCAAGGAAATATGTTGATAATCGTTAACCCCAAAGTTCTTATTCCACTGTGTTGTATCTTCTGGAAGTCCAACATAGTTCTTAGACATATCATCTTTAGACACCAGTCCTAAGTTCTCAACTTGTCCTACATGATCTTTCCATGTTCCATCAAAGATAATGGAATCTAATCGGGCATTCACTGTTGCTGTCAGGCTCTTCATTGCAGATGTAACTGTCATACCTTTTCCGTATTTATCAATGATCGGTGACTGATCTGAGTCTACTCCGATGATCTTACCGTTCACCTTCGCCGCTGCTTCTGCTGCAGAAGTAAAGATTCCTCCACCACAGGCAAATACAACTTCTGTTTCATTGCTATACCAAGTATCCATTGCAGCTGTGATCTCGGTTGATCCATAGAACTGACCACCATAAGCATACTCGATCGTTACTTTATCTGTGATTCCCATCTCTGCTGCTGCTCCAATGTCGCTTGCGCTCATATCTAATACGATAAATTTGATATCTGGATATTTAAATGTTGTGTCGATGACTGTCTATGCAAATACGTATCCAGGTAAAACAATAACATTATACCCTTCTGCAACGGCTACATCGACCATGGCAGTTCTTGCAGTAATCTCTACAAGCTTCATAAGTTGTCTGATTAAATGACTGGTCAGTAATATCCCCTGCGTCTGTGACCATGCAGACTTTGTAATTTATTATTTCTATTCTAACATATTGAAGTAACTGTAAAATGTAAGTTTGTGTCAATCGAAAAAGAAAAATAGTATAAGAAGTCTTTTCTTGCACCATTTTTCTTTTTGTTAACATTCTAAATGTATTTTATAACATCTCAATAAAAGCTGCCATTCTTGTATTGATCTGTTCAATATCCGCCTGTGAATAATCCGTTTCAACCACTGTATATGGTATTCCTTTTTTATCTTTCACTAATTTCTTAACGATTGCCGTTTCTACATTATATGTATGACACGCCTGAAGAACAAGATCTACAACCCCATCTACATGGAAATCATCAATCAATTCATCTAACAGATCCATGCGATTTTTATTCGGAGACATGCAGGAACATCCAATATTTAAATATTTTCTTGCAAGTGCATCATATACATCTGGATTTTCTTCATCTACCATTGCAAGTGGTTTCATTCCCGTACAGTTTTCAAAACATACAACAACCCCGCCATTATCTTCAATCGCACGAATAACTTTCAAGGCTGCTCCTCCAGATGGAGACCCTGTCACAAGGATTCTTGGTTTCTTTCCGATATTCTTTCCTTCTTTGTATTCTTTTTCAATCTTATCTGTTACTGCATTGATTCGGTCCTCAAGTCCTTCTGTATTGATGTCAAAACCACTTCCATAAACAGTATTGATCACATCTAATCCATTAACTGGTGCCGGATCATTTGCCATGACATACTGAAGACGTCTTAATGCTTTATTGATTCCATTTCTTAATTTAATCTGATGAAGAACCGCTTCATCTGTAATCGTTGTCTCAAATTTATCTTCTAACACTTTTTTGAAACGAAGTAATTCTTTTTTATATAACTGAATTCCATCTTCTGTCTGACAATTTGGTAATTCTACGACATGAACTGGTTTAAAATCAGCAAGCATTTCATACATCTTTTTCTTTCCGTCACATGTTGTTTCTCCGACAACTAAATCAGAAAAATAGAAAAATGGACATTTATCAGTTTTGGCAAATCCATAACTTGATTTAATCAATGGACATAGATTTCTTGGAAGATCTTTTTCTGCATCCGCAATTGTTTCATCAGATACGGAACATAGTCCGACAACTGCTGCACCCATAGCATTTGGAATCTCTCTTGGCAGATAAGTACAAAATACTCCAACCACTGGAATATCTTTTTCTTTAATTTCTTTGATCGCCAGAAATGAATTTTTCCGCTGTTCTGCAAACTCCTCAAAAATTTCTGGTAACTCTTTCTTTAATTCAACCATTGTTTCAATTTCTCCTTTAAATAAAAATTATCGTTTCTTTTTTTGGATACCTAATACGGCAGCTCCGATTGCTCCTGTGTATTGACATAATGGATCGGTTGCTACTTCTTTAATCCTTAAATGTCTAGCTAATGACTGTTTCATCACATCAAACTGTGCTAGTCCACCTGAGAAAAATACCTTTGGATTCACTGGTGTCAGTTTTTGTGCAAATGCCGCAGTTCTTTGACAAATAGACTCTACACAGCCAAGGACAATATCTTCTGGCGGGATATCCTGAGCCAGTAACCCAACAATCTCACTTTCCGCAAATACAGCACACATACTATTAATCTTTGCAGGCTTGGCATCTTTTACAAAAATATCGATTTTGTCAATCTCACTTTCTACCCGTTTCATTGTCATCTCTAAAAAACGTCCGGTTCCTGCTGCACATTTGTCATTCATTAAGAAATCTGTGACACAGCCAAGGTCATCAATCGTGATTACTTTACTGTCCTGTCCGCCAATATCAATGATCGTATTACAATCTGGATTCATAAAAAATGCCCCTGCAGCATGACAGGTAATCTCTGTAATCTTAAAATCTGCTTGCTCTAACAGATTTCTTCCGTAGCCTGTTGTTACGACTACATCAATCCTTTCCTTTTCATTTATCATATCTAGATAAAGTTCTTCTAAAGATTTCCTTGGACTGATCGATGTTGGAATCATCTTCGTCTTTATGATATGATCATCTTTGAATAAGACAGCTTTTGTCATAGATGAACCTGAATCCAAGCCTAAACTTATCACTTTTTTACGCACTCCTTTTTGATAAAAATTCTTTGTAAATTTTATCATAGAAACATCCTTACTGCAAGAATTCCTTTCGAACTGTATGTGTTCTTTCTATTGTAATAAGAATTAATACATAAGCCAAATCGGTTGATTTTCTTCTCTTTTTATAAGATAATACCTTTGGCAGATATCCCATTGAGTGAATCTGACCTTGTAATTAAGGAGATTATAAAATATGAAAAAATTAACAAGACAGGAGAAACACGAACAGTGTATGCGTGAAATCCGTGGAACACTGATCGTTGTTTTGATCTGCTGTGCTTGGCATATTGCCAGTGCATTTTTATTAAATGGTACTGGTCTTTATTTTCTAGGAATGCCAGCATGGTTTAGCGTATCAACTTTCGGAACGATCATACTTTCTTTGATCGGTGTCTGGTACTTATTAAAACATGTATTTATTAACTTCGATTATGATGATGAAGAGGAGGAAGAAGAATAAAATGTCAGCAAATCAGAAAATCATTCTTATGATCTTTATCGTTTACCTCATTTTAAATGCCGCGATCGGTATCATTTTTAGTAAACGTCAGAATAAAAAACAGCATACTTCTTCTGAGAAAAAATTCTTTATCGGTGGAAGAAATATGAATGGACTTCTTTTAGCAATGACAACCATGGCAACTTATACTTCTGTAAGTTCCTTTATCTCCGGACCTGGAGCTGCTGGTCTTACTTACGGATATGCACAAGCATGGATCGCTACCGTACAGGTTCCGATTACATTTCTGGTACTTGGTGTTCTTGGAAATAAATTAGCTTTAGTTTCAAGAACACCAAGTACCAGAAATGTAATCGGAACCTGTTTACTTATGGTTATCTTCTTTATGGCACAGATGATCGGACAGTTTACTGGCGGAGCAACTTTGATCTCTTCCATCACAGGACTTGATCATGTCGTTTCTTTATTGATTTTTGGTGCAGTTGTTATCATCTATACATCTTTCGGTGGTTTCAGTGCTGTTGCGATCACAGATACGATTCAGGGAATCATCATGTGTGTCGGTACATTTTTGCTTTTATTCTTCGTATTAAAAGCTGGCGGTGGACTTGCTGGTATTGATGCTGGACTTGCACAGAATCTACCTGGTGTATATGATGATCTATTTTCAAAATATAGTCCCGGAACTTTGCTTAGTTTCTGGATTCTTGTAGGATTTGGTACTCTTGGACTTCCACAGACCGCTGTTCGTTCTATGGGATTTAAAAATACAAAGAGTCTTCATTCTGCGATGTGGATTGGTGCGGTTACTTGTAGCTTTATCATCGTTGGTATGCATATGGCTGGTACATGGGCAGGTGCACTGGTAGATACAAAGAATCTTCCAACTTCTGATTATTTTATTCCGTATATTGTTCAGAAGATCATGCCCGTTGGATTAGCTGGAACATTCCTTGCAGCACCTATGGCTGCTGTTATGTCTACTGCTGATTCTCTTTTGATCCTTGCTTCTGCAGCAATTGTAAAAGATCTGTGGCGTAACTATGTTGTCAAAGATGATCCTGTGAAAATTAAATCTTATAACAAAAATGTTGGAAAGATGAGTACACTTGTTACATTTGCATTCGGTGTGATCGTCATCTTACTTACGATCAATCCACCTGATATCATTTTCTTCCTGAATCTGTTTGCTTTGGGTGGTCTGGAATGCAGTTTCTTCTGGCCTTTAGTTGGTGGATTGTTCTGGAAGAAAGGAACAAAACAGGCAGCCGTCTTTAGTTCTATTGGAGCAGCGATCACTTATGTATTTTGTTACTATAATGTACAGATCGCAGGAATCAATGCCGTTGTATGGGGACTTCTTGCCGGTGGAATCTTGTATTTTGTAATAGGAAATATAACTTGCAAGAATGGACTTGATGAAGATATTATTAAGAATTGTTTCTAGATTTTGGATTACTTGAATTCGAAACATATCAATAAATAATATAATAAAAAGCCTCTGTGTGATGTTTCAAACTTTTTATTAACATCATACACAGAGGCTTTTTGTTTATTTAATTTTCTTTACTTTAGAAAAAGCTCCATATATCTTTTTCTTTCCAGACGTTTTTACAGCTCGTACTTTATAAGATCCATTCTTTGGTGCTTTCTTATACTTATAACTTGTTTTCTTGGTCGTTGTTACTCTTACCCATTTTTTACCTTTAAAACGATATACCTGATAGGAGGTTGCACCGCTTACTTTCTTCCACTGTAACTGAACTGTTTTCGAAGATCTCTTACATTTGCCCCAAGTTACTTTCCCAAGGGAAGTATCTGTTACCGTTATCGTAATCGTTTTGGCAAACGATGGAGCTTGTTTTGGTGTGATCGTAACACTTGTTTTTCCAGCTTTTAACCCTGTTATTTTACCAGAAGCCGATACTTTACATATCGATGGAGAAGAAACTTTGTATTTCATTTCACTTGAAATCAATGGTACATTGACAAAATGATTGTATATACTATAGGAAATATTTTTAGAAGTTCCATTCTTTAAACTAAATGAATTTATTGGATTTACTGAAAATAAATATCCTATCTGAGCTTTTGTAACTTCTATATTAGTTGTTGCAGTGTTGTTTTTGTAAGAAGATTCTTCTGCTGCATCTACAGCGGCTGTTGAAAAGTTCTGTACCCAGTAACATATGCCATTTACCTTAACCGCTCCAACACCAATTCCAGTATATCTATCTGTAAGAATATTAGCTCTATGTCCATCTGAATTCATCCATGAAGTCATGACGGATCTGCTGCTTGTCTGACCTGCAGCAATATTTTCTCCACTCATAATATATCCAAGTTTGCTATCGTAACATACGCTATAATAAAATCTTCCTGATGGACGTATATGAGAAAATGATATTGCAAGTTCAGCCGCACGAATCATAGATCCCTTGATCATACGACGATCCATGGTAAGTGCTTTTAATCCTTTCTTCCTTCTTTCACTATTGACTCTTTTTACAATATCAAATGCTGCTTTATAATCGTATGTTACTTTAATCGGCAGCTTCTCCATCCTCATATAAGAACCATCTTCGATTTTTTGTAGTCCATTTAATCCTTCAATCACTGATTCTGCTGGAAATGCTTGTGTTCCAACATATATTACAGAAGCTGGAATCCTCACTTTTTTAATTTTTGTTCCATAAAAAGCAAGACTTCCTATCATCTGTAACGTATTTGAAAATGTTACGGATGTAAGGCTCTTGCAATTGAAAAATGTCTGGTATGCAATTTCGTTTAAATTCTTTGGAAAATTGATGGTTGTCAAAGCAGAGCACTCCCCGAAACATCCATCTTCCAAGGAAGTTACGCTATCTGGAATTTTAATCTGTTTTAGTGATGAACAATAACCAAATACAAGCCCATCCAGCTTCTTTATATTATTTCCCATAGATACGCTTGTTAATGAAACACAATTATAAAACATTCTATATGGAATTGTTGTAAGTCCATTTCCAAAAGTTACTGTTTTTAACTGTGTACACTTTTCACAGATATAATAACCTGCTGACCTTACAGAATTCGGAATATTCAGGCTTGTAATAGTAGCACCCGCAAACGCTCCTTCACCAATTTTAGACACACTCGTTGGAATCACTATTTTTCCAACCTTTGCATGATTCAACGCATTCTCTCCAATTTCTTTTACTGAATTTGGAATCTGATAAGATGCGGCCTGCTTTCCAACTGGATATAAAATCAGTTTTGTTTTATTTTTATTGAATAAAACTCCATTCCTTGTGCTATAAGAAGGATGCCCGGATGCTACTTCAATCTTCTGAAAATCATAACATTCAAAAAATGCAAGTTCTGAAAAAGTTTTTAGCGTTGCTGGAATTGTAATATTTTTGATCGCACATCTTTGGAATGCATAATCTCTCATTGTTGTTAATTGAGATGGAATAGTTACATTCACAAGTGCAGAGCAATTCGCAAACGCTGCCCTATCTAACACTTTTAATGAAGTTGGCAATGTTGCACTTGTAAGTTTATCACACTCCAAAAATGCAGCTTCACCAATCTTTGTTAATGTCGATGGAAATTCTATCTCAGAAAGATTATAAAACTGTGCAAATGCCTGTTTCCCAATCTCTGTAATACCCTTTTCCAAAATGATTTTTTTAGCTTGATTCTGATATTGTGCTAAATCATTTCTACTATCATAATTCCCAACAACCTTACCACTTCCGCTGACTCGAAGTGTCTGGGTATTTTCATCCCATGTATAAGTCATGGAATCTACACTTGAAGCTTTTGTTGCAGCTTTACCTTTCGCTTTTGAGGATGTGCTGATGTGTTTGCTTTCAAAGGTATAACCTATTGGTTTTGTCGATTGCTTTTTTGATCTGTCTTGTAATGATATTTTTGTTTCTGTTCTTAGATTGTCTGCTGCCGATATAGAAATTGGCTGAAATGCAGTTGTGGCAGCTAGTGCCAATGATAGAAAAATGGTTGTTAGTTGTTTCTTTATCATACTTTTCCTCCTTTATAATTCGTAACTTTCCAACATACTTTCCTGATAAGTTGCTTTCTTTTGACACTTCATATCTTCTTTAATTTCTTGAAGCTCTTCTATATATATCTGATCCAATTGTTTTAATCTTCTTTCATTTATTTTCACATCGGACAGATTTTGTTCATATAGATCTATCGAATAATTCCATAGTGTTAATCGTTCTTTATAACGCAACTTTAACTTCTGAGCAATCAATAATCCTTCGGGATCGTAATCACCGGCATAAAATAACTTTGATGTCATAGACAGCTGATCTAATAATAGAAAGGCTGAAAATCTTAATTGTCCATTGGTACACACAAAACTTTTATCCGGATATTTTTCACAAAGCCATGAAAAGACTGAGGGATTTTCTAAAATATAAATTTCTTTATTCCCATAAATATCATTCAAATTACTTAGAGTATACAAAGTAAGCAACACTGGCTCTTTTTTATCAGAGAATCCTTCCAACCCCAAATGTAACATACCACGTTTATCCTTTGCGTGAATTCCATAAACAGTTACATAATTTGACAGATCATCTCTTATGATTCCTGCGGTATAATATTGCAGATTTCGATATTCAATCTCTGATAATCCTTCCTCATTATTTGTATGAAAATGATAAGTTATAAAATCAAATAAAAGTAACTCAGCAAACGTATTAGAATCAAAGAAATGAGGATCTCCCGTAACTTGTGCTGCATATACAGCAAGCCTCTCTTTTTTAGTACAAAAGACTGGAAGTTTTGTTATTCCATGTTCTATATGCTTTAAAAGTACCTTTAATTGAGCTGGATGATCTTTATATTCTTTTTGCAGTCGTTGATAAATCGTTGATTTTTCTTTGATTCTATTATAAAGCCATTCCTTTACAATATCAAATTTTATTTCTTTTAGGATTTTATTAAAAAATACCTTTTGTTTTTCATTCTCTCTTTGTAACACTTCCTGTTTCCAGATTATTTTCTGTCCAAAATATGATTCCAAAATATCCATCCAGTCAAGCAGTTCAAACTTACTGCTCTTTAATGCTTTCTCCATTCGATTCATAGAAATAGTCACCGTTTTATTTTCATAAAAATCTTTTTGGAAAAAGCCTGATAATTGTAACTTTTCATCTTTTGTTAAATGATGAAGTACTACAGTTCCACCAAGATGCCCAAGACTTTCATATTTCTTTTGAAAACCTGTAAATATCTTATGAAAAATTGGATGTTTTTTGAAATATATGATTGCTTCTTTTAATAACTGATCATATATTAAATCTTTATCATCCCTCAATTTGATCACCTATCTTATCCTCAAGACTTCTTACTTTTCCATTCCATATATAAGAAATCACGGTTACATATTTGACGTTTTCTGGACGGATCAGCTGATACACTGCGATCTCTGGAACTGTTTCATAATCACCCCATAAAATCTGCGAGTTCATCATAAAATCAAACTCAAATTCTACCATCAAGCGGAACATATCTTTGATATTCATCTCATCTACTCCTGCAAATGCTTCATCTAAGGAGATCATTCTTGGTGCATCACTTCTTGCCCCTTCATATTTTGCCGCAACTGCAGAGAATAATGGAACATACATTGCCATTGCCTTTTCTCCACCACTGAATGTAAAGAATGTACGATCCGTAAGTTCTTTTTTCTTTTCTCCTGTTTTTTGATATTCTAACTGAAATTCAAACCATTTACGATAATCAAGAACTTCCTTCATAATACTATGGAATGATTGTACCCCGTCAGATTCGCCAGCTGTTTTTCTTGCTTCATCGATCTTTGACCGAAAATGCTGGCTTAATTGTGTAATTTCTTCTGGCCTCATAATATCATAATCTTTTTGCAGAATATCTACCAGTTTTCTTGTATCTAACTGTTCTTCTTTCAATGCCTTTTTACTCTTCCACTTAAGACTTAACTTTAACCCACTCGATGTCTGCATAGATTCCATCAACTGATTCATGCTTTCAACCCATCGTTTACTAGATTGTATTTTGGCACGGATTTTTTTACTTAACGTATTCGCAAGAATATCTTCAAATAATTCCCTGTCACGGTCACTTAAAAGTCTTGCTTGTTCTTCAATATCAGAAATTAATTTCTCTACAAGTTTCTTAAATTCAATTGTTACACCTCTGTATTTACCAGTAATATTGATTCGTTTTACTTGAAATTCACCTAAACTTTCTGGTACCAAAATATCATCAAATACAGTGTGAATCGTTGGAAAATATTCATGAAGATACACTTTATTCTTTTGGAAATTTTCCTGAATCAGTGCAAATGCGTCATTTTGTGTCCTTCTCTCAGTGATTTCCCGATATATTTTGCAAACTCTGTCAGGTAATTGTTGCATCCATTTTTCTGTTCTTTCTTCCGGTTCTACATCAAAGATAACTAACTCCTGTTTTGCTTCCATGTAAAATATTTCTTTTAGAAATTCAACAATTCTTCCCTGACGATCGTAATCTTCTTTTTTCTTTTCCTGCTCCTGCTTTAATTGTTCCAGATCTTTTCTTAAAGAAGTACTTTCCTCAACGGATTTTTCTATCTCAAAAGGTAGTTTTGAAAGTCTTGTCAGACATAGATTCAACTGATGTTTAATCTCTTCATAATCCGTTAAACTTAACTGATCCAGCACAATATCTCTTTGTACTTTGATCTCTCGACATTGTCTTTCAGCCTGCCCCTTATCATATAAAACCTCATCTATATATGCTTCAATTTCCTGTGCGTATCCCTCTTTTCCTTTTATTAAGGATAATTTGTTCAAATATGTCTGATGTTGTAATTGTAACTTCATAAGAAGCTTCTGGTATTTTATAAGGTTCTGTTTTACTTCCATAAAAACATCCAAACGTGTTGCAAGGTAAATTCCACTGCAAATTGTCTGAACTTCTAATCGAACCACATTTAAAGTTTTCCCTTCTGTTTCCACGATTTCTTGTTGGTCTTTTACTTGATCTTCAATCATCGTAAGCAAATGCTCCCTTTGATCAAATTCTCTGGCTGCAATCTTTATATCTTGAAATTTCGGAAATTCTGCTTCTTCTTTCTCTAATAGTGCGATATCTGCTTCATTTTGTCTAATCTTTTCCATCTGAAGTTCTAATTCATTCTGTAATCTTTCACAGATTTCCTGTAATAGATTCTCTTGTTCTTTGCGATAACGTTCTCTTGACATCGCTCCGATATATTTTGCCTGATAATCTCCCGTAATGGTTCCTTCCAAAATTCCTATTTTGAAATTTCCATTTTCATTAATCCCGGTGGATGCCTCTTGCTCATTCGGACTTTGATAGCCAATAGAAGAAAGAACTTTTGATATCTTCTGATAAAATAAAATATCATTTTCTGTATTATCAATATTTAATAAATCCTGCAGATTATTCTTTACATGATTTACATTTCCATAAATATAGGTATCACAAGTCCCATGGTCTAAAGATTCTATTTTCTGACGATCTTCTTCCGCTACGATCAATGCATTTAAAACGCCCATCCTATAAAGAGCTTCTTCCAAGTGATTTCTTTGTTCTTCATTTAATTGATCTGCAAAATCAATCGTTTTGTAAAAAGGAATAGCTTCTATCTGCTGTTGTCTCAGAATTTCTCGATTCTTGTATACTTCTTCCGATAATTCTGGTTCTGGATCTTTTTTATTCTGCCATTCTTCTAACTCTTTTTCCTTTTCTTGTAACTGTATCTTAATCTCTTCTTTTTGAGCAGCTAATTTTCTTTGTTGATCTTTCAGTTTATCTTGTACTGCATATTTATGATTGCGGATAATTTCATAAATTTCTCCATCGTCTGTTCCAAACTTATATGTCTTGATCATTCGACTGATATCTTGAAGTTTTACATCCTCCACTTTCAGCAGCTTTGTAGCTCTTGCCCAACGATAAATCTGCTCTGTTAATTCTTCTTTGATTTCCAAAAACTGATTTTCATATTGATGATATTCTCTTTCCACATGTTCTCTTTGAGATCGGAATTCATCCAGTTTCTTTAGATGTTCATCATATTGATTCTGTGTATTTCTCTCTTTCTCTAAAATATCAATTCCGTTTTGAATTTTATGCTGATATCTTTCTAGCAATTGCTGATGTCCATAAAAATCATATACTTCGTCTGCTGATCTTTCAAACTCCTCTTTCATAAAATCAAATTCATCAAATGTAGCATCACTGATACATTCAGCCATCTCCTCAAATATATCTTTGATCTGTTCTTTTGTCTGTTCATTCTCATCCTGAAGCTGTTTTAACTGATGGTCATTTTGAATCTGTTTTTCTCTCTTTTGTTCATACTGATGTTGTTTTTCTTCAATTTTACGTTCTAAATCTGTAATCTGTTTCGTAAAATCCTGCTCTTGTTCCTTTAATTTAGTTGCATCATTATGTTCCAAAGAACGTCTCTCCTCTTGTCTGGCAGACTGTTCTACACTTAGTTTTTCATGATGATGCAATTCCTGTTCATATTTTTCTTCCGTTTTTTTGATCGTTGTTTCTAAATGTTTTAGCTGTTCGTCAATTTTATGATACTGTGCATTTTCTTTTTTATATTTTGCTGCCTTATGATATAAAACAATCTGATTATATTGGTCGTACACTTTTTCAATCTGTTTTGCTGCTTCAAGGCTTTCCTTCAGATTATCCAGATTCGTCTTTAACCCATCCATATTCTCGATTGCCTCTGACATAGGTCTTAAATCATCTTCTGATAATGTCTGAAGAGAACTTCCAAGAATGTCATTGATCACTGTTGGTTTAAAATCTTTTGATAACTTTGGCGTTCGAAGCTGAATCAATAACTCTAGCATCTCACGATATTCATCCATTGTCTCAAATCCAAACAATGTCTGATTCACGTAAGCTGCATAATCTTTCTGGCTGTCAAACATTCGTCCGCCATCACCAATTCTGTTTCTTAACTCCATTTTAGAATAAGCTATTTTCTCTTTGACATCTTTATATAGATAAATATCTTTTCCTATTCTTCTTCCATCTGTAATGCAAAAATACCATGGATCTAATTTCTTCCCTCGTCTGGCTCTTAATCCAATTCCAATCGTTAAATAGTTCTCTACATCTTTTCGTTTAAATTCCATGTAGAGATAACCTGTCCGTTCTTCTCTTCCATCGCCATCTTCTAACAAATAATTTTCCATTTTACGTGCTCTTGAACCAAAGGGATCTAATCGTTCCGGACGCATATTCCCATCTAAAAGAAGCGGTATAAAACTTTGCATTGTTACCGATTTTCCTGATCCATTAGAACCTCTTAATAACATTCTTCCATCAAGAAAATAAAATTCCTGATCATCATAATACCAAAAATCAAGCAATCCTATTCTATTCATCTTCCATCGACTATTATTCATTTGCTTCACCGCCCTTAAAATCCTTTGGATAACATCCTTCTACTTTCCCAACAATCGGATAGATCATAATCTGGTCATATATTTCTTTGATCATTTCCATAATAATCATATATTCTTTTAACTTGTTACAAAATTCTCCCATCGTCATCTCTCTGTATGTTTTAATCCAGCCATTACCGTATCTTCTTTTACATTCTTCTGATATTGCAACAAACTGCTGTGTTGAAATGACAATATCTTCTCCAACCGGAACTTCAATATCTCCATCATTAATCTTCTGCCGAAATAACCCGCACCATAATAATACGATATCTGATAACGTATTTTCTTCTGGAAATGATTTTCCTAAATTACTATCTTCTCCCATGACCAAAAATGCACTTGTCTTATGCACCTGCAGTTCACAATCAAAAAATCGATCCAATTCTTCCTGAATCATACCACGATAATGTCTGACATAAGCAAAATCTTCTTCCGTATCATCATTTAAATAAATTCCCGGTGACATCAAAAGAGAACGATACACTCTTTGTCTCCTTATAATTCCTCGATCTTCGTTCATCCCGATCCATTCTTCTTTTAAGAAATCTTCCTGCTTTTGATAATCAGAAATATCACGAGAAAAATTCTTCATAAAATATCTGGATGCTCCCGTATTTTGATATAAAACTTCTCCCTCATCACTTTTCATAAAGTTGTCTTCACTTCCATCATCAATCTCCAATATTCCAACTTTGACGCAATATTTCATAACCTTTACAAGATGTCTTCGATAATTGTAAATCGTCCAGTCAATCTGCTCTTCTTTTATATTTCCCTGAATATATTCTGTTAACATAGATAAAACAAACTGTTCCCCTGAATCACGTTCCTCCAAAAACATCAAGATCATGCATAAGAAAATATATTCTAAATGATCTGAAAATTCCTGAATTCCCATCCAGTTTTGTGCATAAGCTGGTATCTTTTCTAATTTTATAAGATTCGGCGTTACGATTGCCTGATATCCAAGTTTTTCCGTCAAAAAATCTCTGCTTTTCCCAATTTCATCTTTCAGTTGATAGTATAATTCTTTGTCTCTGTTCTTTAAAATCCATCGTTTGCTTAATAATACTTCCAGTGGTTTCATATGTGATCACTCCTCATGAAATACAATTGTGTATGCCGGCATCTCAAATGTTCCGTCACTGCATTTGAGTAGACATCTTTGATCATGTTGTGGCTTTTCAATATAGTATGTTCTTCCATCTTCCGTTTTTGCTTTTTGTTCTTTGCGTTCTAATGCTTTTGACAACCACATCAAAAAAGTATCTCTAACATATGGTTCAATCTCTGGAAGTGTAGCGAATTCCAAACGATTACCTTTCACATAACTGTCTAGAAGTTCTTGCTGACGTTTTAGTTTCTTTAAATTTTCTCTTCTCATCTGCTCTTTTTCTTTGGTTCGATATATGATACCCTTCCGTTCAGACTTCTCACGATACGTTCGAACTCTTGGAACAACAGTAAACATTGCTGGGGGTTCTTCATATACTCCACTATTAATGCTTTCTGTATCCCTTTTGATATCGCCCTTTAAATGTAATGGCTTTTCAATTCCAAATACAACCGCTGACAATCTGTGTGCTTCTTCTATCGTCTTACAATTCCAAAATAACCTTGCAATCTTCGCATATTCTTCTCTTCTGTTCGCACCACTATGATTCTGCTCACTGATACGTGTTGCATATCTTGTGATTCTTCGAATGATCTCATTCGTTGTGTCAAATACTTTTCCCGCTTCTGATCCTGCTCCCGCAGTTCCTAAAAACCAATTTTCAATACTTCTCCAACGCCCATGAATCTTATCCCATAATTGTTCCTTTGTCACTTCTACATCAATTCTTGGAATTGAAAATTCATATTCCGTTAAACGTTCCTGAATCATTTGAACCTGCTCTTTGGATAACTTTGACAGAAGTTGTTCGATATTCGTGGCATTCAATTGAAGACTCTTTACAAAACTTCTAAGATATTCGATCAAATGATCTTTAAACATAAGAAATGCTTTTGTTTTCATCATCTCTTCTGCTTTCATACTATTTAGATCACGCATATAATCCTGATAATTCTGATTCAGCCTCTTAAAATCGGAATTTAAACTTTCCCACCATCCATGTAAATGTTCGTCATCTTCATTTAAAATTTCTGGAATTTCAGAGAAACTCATTCGAATCTTTTCTAATAATGTTGGTTCTAGAGATGCTCCTTCAATGGAAAGATTCTCAAGTCTTACCACCATACGTTCAATCTCTACGGAATAATCTGTCAATTGGTATCTGTACTTCTTATTCTTAAATTCCTCAATGGAGTTGACCCTTTTCGTATCTTGAATTGCAGAAAGATTTCCCCAGTTCTTTAAAGCTTCTAAATCCTGCCTGCATTGTTCTTCCGTGTAATCTTTAAAGTATTCTTCTTTATGAAGTTCTTCAAAGACTTCTTCTGGATACATCCAGTATCTTAGTTTTTCATATTCCAGATAGAAGAGACGGATGATTGGACGATATCTATCGGTATTGTCTACATTTAGATATTTCGTTTCAGTTAGTGGTTTTATTAATTTTTCATTCATCTTCATATGCAAAGGTCCTTTCTTTGACCTGGTTATTTGTTGTTTTTATTATACATCGAATGGTGGGGTATAAAAATGCCAGTTGAATCAATTCGTAAGCTTTATTTAAAGTGTATCATAAAGACAGCTTGGCTTCAATTTTGTATCTTTATCTATCTCCATTTTGCCACTATCAAGAAATTGTGTTAATCTATTATTATAATTTATAGACATCAAAGGAGGCGGCTAATCATGAAACTATCTTTATCTGACTTTGAACAACGAAACTTTTTGGTTCTTACCTTCGCTGGTATCATCAATGCAATTGGAGTAACCATCTTTCTTGCGCCAGTAAAATTATATGATACTGGAATTTCTGGAACTTCTATGCTTCTTGGGCAGTTAACACCTTCCACTTTTTCACTTTCCCTGTTTTTATTAATTTTAAATATCCCACTTTTCTTATATGGATTAAAGAAACAAGGCCCTGTTTTTACTATTTATGCGATTTATACAGTTGTTATCTATTCCATCTTTGCATGGCTGATCGAAGATGTTCTTCCGATCAATGTGAGCATCGCTTCTCCACTTGCTGGAACAGATCTTCTTCTTTGTTCCTTGTTTGGTGGTTTGATCACGGGAACAGCCAGTGGATTTTCTCTTCGATTTGGCGGAGCTATGGATGGAATTGAAGTTTTAGCTGTTATCTTTGCAAAACGGATTGGAATCTCTGTTGGTGCTTTTGTTATGGTTTATAATGTGATTCTCTATACCATCTGTGGTTTTTGCCTGCAAAGTTGGATCCTTCCTCTTTATTCTATTGTTACTTATATGGCAGCAATTAAAGCAATTGACTTTATCATTGAAGGATTTGACCGTTCAAAATGTGCGATCATTGTAACCGATCAGGCAGACGATATCTGTAATGCCTTATCCGATGAATTCCAGACAGGAATGACAAGGCTCGCTGCCCGTGGCGGTTATTCTGGTGAAGATAAAACGATGATTTATTTTATCCTTAACCGATTCCAGATTACTACGATGAAAAATATTATCCGCAAGATTGATCCAAAGGCATATATTGTTATTAGTGAAGTTGCCGATGTCTTTCCTATGAACCAGACGGAACAATAAAAGATAAAATGTTAAAAAGAACCAGATGCATCCACTACACACATCTGGTTCTTTAGATTTTAGTCCTTTTCAATAATTAAATTGTCCATTTATTTTTATTTATAACATTTTTGATCATCCATATGGTATTTAGAAATTCCGTTTAACCATTGAATATATGCTGGTACTAACGCTTCTCGATAGATACACCGTGTGCAACTCTTGGAATATAGCAAACAGAGAATATCGTCCATGGATAAACCCCTTTTTTGCATTGGCTATATTAGTGTTAGATCCATTATTATTTCATACAAATTTCTGGCTGATCCAGAAGTTCCAGAATTTCTTCCATAATTATAAATTCTAGATAATATCCCATTGCACTGCATCCCTTTTGTCGTGCAAGTTCTGTCATTTTTTCAATTCCTTCTGTAATCGAAAAAATAATTGTCCATCTTTCCTGTTCATTAATTTTTCTCCACTGTGAAAGTGCTTCTTGCTGTTTTTCTTGCATTTTATGCACTGCAAGTTCAATCTCACTGCATGTCTTCTCAATCTCGTCCGTGTATTTTGCTTTTTCCTGTCTGCAGTGTCTCATCACTATCTGATAATGAGAAAGTTCCTGCAAAAGCTTAAGAATCTGTTTTTCATAAGGTAATCCCATTTTTATGCCACCCTTCTTATATATCTCTGAAGGAATTTCTTTGATTTTGCTTCCTTTAATACACAGACAAACAAAAGACTTAAAAAGTTTTATATATTTTTATTTTTCTGTATTCCAAGTACACACCAACGAATGATCGGTATCCGGCTGATCGTTTCATTTAAAAGCAATGCACCTGCAAATGCACTGATACCAACGAACAAATATACAATAAATGCTGAAAGTTTTAGTTCAAATTTATTTAAATAATAAGCGGTCATCGCTAGTGGCAAATAATGAAATACATAAATTCCCCAAGATTTTTGCACCATCCATTGAACTGCTTTGTTTTTCCAGTTACCATATTTTTTCATGACAGCTAAAATCGCAAGAATTGCAAACCAACAATATACGCAGGCAGCCACATTATTGATCACTGGCTCTACTGCATAATTTTCTCCAAAATAATGTACTGTGTAAAATATACAAGTTCCTGCTGCCATGATCATAAAGATTGTCCACCACTTGCTTAATCGTTCTAATACTTCATCATGAGAAAATATAAAATATCCTGTAAAAAAACAGAAGCCATAAATTCCAAATCGATAAACAGTCACGATCGGAGTATTAAGAATCTGTGCTGATCCATATAAACCGATTGTCAAAAGTAATAAAAACCACACGGGTGTTTTTTCTCCGAGATTCCAAATATGATCCTTCTCGATTTTTCTTACCAGTAATAACAACATTGATAAAATCCACAATACTTGTATGTACCATAATACACCAATACCAGATACCGCCATGATCACATATTTGATAACTCCTGGCACTTTCTGAAAGCTGTTTAAACTTCCACTGATCTGCATATTATAATATCCAAGAATCCACTGAAATACAAAAAGTCCGATCGTTGAAGGTACCAGAAGTTTACGTGTCTTGTCTTTGATAAATTCTTTTGTGTTATGTCTTTCCAGATAATATCTGGAACTCATACCAGATACGACGAATAGCAATGCCATAAACCATGGATATACCAGATATTGAAAAGCATCTTGCAGCTGATGCTTTTCAAATGCTCCGATCACTCCAAATGGCTGAACGCCATTGAACATATAGATCACATGATAGATTACGACGATGCAGACTGTGACCCAGCGGATATTATCTAAATAAATTCTTCTTGTATTTGTATGATTCATACATTTATCACCTTCAAATCTGTTATATTATTTGCCTTTTGTATTTACGCCAGCAAGTGCCAAAAACTTTTTATCTGATTGAATCCCTTGTGTTACAAATTCTCCATCCCGAAACAATGCGTATGTCGTAACTGGTGCAGGTATATTTTGCGCCATTTCTCTGTTTCGCACACTCTTTAAATTTAGGTGTTTTTGCAGTATCATCTAGTGGCAGATACATAAGGTTTATTCCACAATCTGAAATATCTGCAGTCATAAATCCTTTATATTTCAAAAATTTCGGATCTGATAGAAATTCACGTTTTCTTCCTTCTGCTGACAGGATACAGATACCTTTTCTTCTCTTTTCCTTTGCATCACGAATGCATTCATTTAATAAATTATTGGAATATTCGTGTTTTTTCATGGAACCTGATACCCACAAACAGTTAATATATAAATATTCATCTGCCATAATAGGCATCCATGCATTTTCTGCCGGAATGTATTCAATAAAACATTTTCCACGTTCTTCACTTCGATAAAAAACAAGTCCTTCCTCAAAACGTTTCTTCAGCCATTCCTTTTTTACAAGGCTCTGTTTGCCGGACATTGCACAGCAAATATGTTCTTTGTCAATATTATTTTTTGTGATTTTAAGATAATTCATTTCTCATCCTCTTTTCTATCTCTCAAAGTACCCATTTTAAAGATTCTTGTTTGGAAATTATTTTAGTTTCTGACATGTTAAACATCTCCCTGTTTATACTTTAAGTATATGTGGAATTTGTATTTTGTAATAGTGCGGAAATGTAGGGGAATGTGTTTAATTTATAGGTTTATCATAGTTTGTACATAACAACACGAAAAAAAGCCATTGCTATTTTTACAAAAGTAAATTACTACAATGACTTTCTATTATTTATTCATTTTTTCACAGCCACGATCACCGAAAATTTATGATAAGAATACAAGCATTTCACATCTGAAAATCCACATTTTTTCAGCATCTCTATTTCTTCTTCCATCAAACATTCTTTATCAAGTTTCTTTCGTTCTTTCCATTGCTCAATGTCACTATCTGTCAACCCGCTATGATATAACTGTTTCTCCCAATAAGAATCAAACCATTGATTCATCGTCTGTGTTCCTGCGCAAAATTGATCATAATTTACAAATATTCCACCCACAGGAAGTTTCTCATAAATTCTTTCAAATAAATCTGTCTTCTGTCCCTCATCTAAATGATGAATTGATAATGCAGATATGATCGTATCAAACTCTCCTTCTGGAAGTTGTTTTGTATAATCTAAAATCTCATGCTGAATATTTTCTAACCCTGCGAACCGCTTTCTGGAAACATTTAACATTTCATCTGCAATGTCTACAAGAACATAATCTGAGGTTTTACATTCTTTGAACCAATAATATGTAAGTAATCCTGTTCCTGCACCTAAGTCGAGCACTCTTTTCGGAGAATCGATATTGTCAAGAATCATTTTTGTTGTAGCTTCATAATAATCATGAAAACAAGGTATGAATTTTCTTCGGTTCTCATCATATCTCTTTGCAATCAAATTAAATTGTTCTTCGATATCCGTCATATATTAACCTCCTGTATTTTCCTAAAATTCGTATATTTATTTTACTCCGTTTAGAATCTTTTTTATAGTTATATTTTCATTTTTAATGCGAATTTTATATCTTGTCTGTTTTCTGTACATGAAACTTTTCTCATTTTGAGCTTCTTGCAATTATGATATAATTAGATATAACAAACTAAAATATACAGAGAGGAATTATGGTTATGTCGAAAACAGGAAATCATACTTATCATGTCAAAACAGATGGATTTTATGGAGAATTATTTCTTCCATCGGAAGATAAATATCCGGGGAAAGCTCTGATCTGTTTTAGTGGAAGTGATGGTGGAATTGAATTATCTAAGGTGTTAGCAAAGGTTTTTCAAGATCAGGGACTTACCACTTTGGCTTTGGCTTATGTGGTCGGAGAAGATTTACCGAAACAGTTCTCTTGTATTCCTGTTGATTTTATTGAGACAGCGGCCAAACGACTCCATGATATGGGATATCATAAAGTAGGTCTTTGGGGTATTTCAAAAGGTGCCGAGCTAGCTTTACTTGCAGGAAGTCTTCTGCCGGAACTTATTAATGCAGTCATTGCGGTTTCCCCTATGAATACGATATGTCAGGGATTTGCCAAGAAAAAGGGTATCTCTTTTGTCCCTGGAAGCTGTTGGAGTTTTCATGGAGAAGAACTTCCTTATACTGCATATGGAACGAAAAAATTCCCTCTTGGTCAGATATTACGTCAAAGTATTAAACTAAGAGATGTCAGCATGTATGACCTTTATCTTCCACTTGTGAAAAATCCTAATCCTGATGCAGTCATTCAGGTTGAAAAAATTACTGGTCCTATTTTGCTTATTTCTTCTAAAATGGATAATATGTGGCCTTCGGAGCTTGCGGCAGAGCAGATTATGAAACAATTGAAAGATTTTGATTTCCCATATTCCTATCAGCATTTGAGCTATGATTATGGTGGACACATGTTTGTACCGATGGAATTTGAACAGACGAAACTTTTTAAAGGAGAGCGTGGAAAAAATAAAGAGGCTGGGTTGAAATGCCGGTTAGATTCACTTACTAAAACTTTGGAGTTTGTTTCTCAGTGGTAAAATCGTTCCTGCTTTTTTCTTCTTAAAAATTAGTGCTCGTTACAAACTTATTACACATTGATAAATTTCACTTGATTTCCATGCATCTTTATGACATCTAAGAGGTCCACAAGTTTCATCCAGATCGTCGCTGTATTATCATTTGGATGGACTGCAATATATTCATATTCCTTCAGATCTTCAT